>FRDC01000305.1_pt1 | contig 286495 bp, 301 predicted proteins | sample 1106171 | NCBI WGS metagenome assembly FRDC01 (sample SAMEA3930566, study PRJEB13176) | freshwater metagenome | biome: Drinking water system; feature: drinking water; material: water | place: Singapore | collected 2014-12-20 | reverse complement strand
TCGAACCGCTGCCCCGGCGTTTCATCTTTGGTGAAGCTTCCCGCCGCACAGCCGGCGATCAGGACACCACCCAAGCTCAGTACCACTACTCCCCGTGACCATGGTGAGTTCATCATCTCGCGTGACCTCCATCAGAAATGGAAGTATTTTTGGATCAGAATCACTAAAAAGTGCGGGACCATACTGCTTGTTGGGCTAGCGTGTCAAGGCCAAATTCCTCGCCTCCAACTGGCCAAACGCAAACCCGCTGTGAGACGAAAGAACGGGGACATTCTACTTTTCTCATGCCAGCTCCACTTTCTGCGACCGCCCCAGCGGTCGTAGGCTCGCATCGAGCCCCAACCGTGCGGCTGTGGCGGTCATCCACGACTCAGATCCAAATGGCGTGCCACGGTTCACACTCTGTCGAATCCGGTGCACCGCGGTTTCCTCCATCGGGTTGCTCACCCACTCCAACCATGGCTGTGGGCGAGCCACGGGGCCTTCCTCGATAGAGGGTCCGCGTACCGCCTCCTGCCACGCTCGCGCACTCGACCAGCGCCAGTCTTCGGCTCGTGCAACCAAGTGCGCTCGCACAGGATTGCACTCGATGTACCGCAGCACGGTCAGGAGATGCTCATCTTGTTCAATGGGGAACGCTTTGAATCGCCCTTGCCAGATGTGTCCACTGGACTCATACCACCGGTGATACCGCCGCACATGCGCCGTCAACAACCATTACATCCACCGACTTAACTCGCCATCGTGATACGGCCAGAGCGCGAGGTGAAAGTGGTTGGGCATGAGACAGTATCCCAAGGTGCGCATAGGAATGCGTTGCGATGCCTCACCTAATAGGGCGAGGAAGGCTTGATAGTCGCCGTCGGCATGAAACACTTCGGCGCGAGCATTCCCACGGTTGATCACGTGGTAACAATAGTCGCCGACGGATGCGCGCGCTGTTCGCGGCATGTTAGGCCACTCCTAGCTCCTCAGGCTGCTCGATAATGTAGAATGTCCCCGTTTTCTTCCCCACGGCGGCCATCTGTTGAAGGGCAAAATCGAGCCATGTGCGAATGAGCGTCATGTCATTTCTCCTTGCTTGAGGCGGTAGCGGTCACTGGCTTCAGGATCTCTTTGATAAAGAGGTGTTCGCGTTTGGCTCCTGGAGATGGGCATGTACAGCCAGTCAGCCACCAAATGCCAGTCAAATTCTTCATCCAACCACTTCGAAGGAACCCACGGCGCACGGCCAACACCTCCTGCGTTTGCAGGTCAAGCACGATGATCTCACCCCCAGTGATTCCGAATTCACGATCATGCGGTCGAGTAATTCCGCGCCAGGTATAGCCATATCGACTCTTAATGGTTGGGGCGTTGGTCTCGGCCACTATATACGGAACGAAAACCCCTTGGCCGTTGATGGCGGTCTGAAATCGACGATTAGGATGAGCATTGGCATCCCTGTAATACCGCTTATACTTGTCTGTAGTTCCAGCCTGCGCAGGAGGTATGATCCGTGGCATTTCCAGAAATTCATATTTTCCCATGGCTGGTTGGATATATTCGTCCTGAGGAAGCTCGCTCTCACTGAGAACTTGTCCATACGGATCTTCCAATGCGTAGAGGTTTTCCAACTCATAGTCCGTGGATTCTTTCCGCGGCCGCATTATGTAGAGGCCCTCGACATTCTCCACCGTCTTGTAGATGAACTCCCCCGCTTCCGTCTTGCACAAGTGGTCAAAGTACTGTTCTGGCGTCATCCCCGGCTTGTAGCCGCTGTCGGCTGGAACGGGATTCGGGATCTTGATTGAATGCGCAAAGCGGCCCTCCTCTGTCGCCAGCGGATCGGCAGGCCTGAGCTTCAGTGGATCGCAGGCGGAGTCGGTTGGTTTCGGCGGATGGCGGGCACAATTCTCTGCCAGTCCTTTCATGGCCCGGTCGAACCGCTGCCCCGGCGTTTCATCTTTGGTGAGGCTTCCCGCCGCACAGCCGGCGATCAGGAGTCCGGCCAGCCCCAAAAGAACAAGTCCACGTGTCCATTGGGAGTTCCTCATGTCAGCGTGCCTCCATTCGCGAAATGGGAAGAAAAAGGTGTCAGGGGAAGAAAAAGGTGTCAGGAACCATTGTTCACCACTTCCTTCTTCGGCCGCCCGCGTGTGCGCAATGTCGCACGCAAGTTCCACACCGCCACCATTTGGTCCACCCACGACTCACTGCCAAACGGTTGGCCCTTGGTCACACTGCGCCGCACGGCGGCGATCTGTTCTTGGAAAAAAAGAATGGGGACATTCTACTTTTTCTCATGCGAGCGCCAGTTTCTGCGGACGTCCGAGCAGGCGTAGAATCGCGTTGAGCCTCTGCAGGGCTTCTGCTACGGTCGTCCCTACGCGTAACCAAAGAATCAGTTGTGACGGTCACTTCATCTTCGGCCGTCGCGCATCCCGCACGCTGATGAGCACTTGCTGAATCTGCTGATGCAATCGCGCCAACACATCGACGCCCATCGCGACGCGGGTGACAAGCTGGCCGTCGATGGCCTTTGGTGCAGACTGTCCGTCCTTCGCGGTTTTGGCGATGGCCCCGAGCAATGCCGGCTCGATGAAGCCAAAGTCCACGTAGGCGATGCCCTGGGCCACACCGACGTTCGTATAATTGGTAGCGAGCGGATGGGCCGACGATTCGCCTGATTTCAGTCGTACGTTCAACGGAATGGTTTTCTCCATGGCTTTTTCTTTCGCATCACTCATTTGCTTGCGCTCCTCTTATTGTGGATAGAGAGTTGGGTGCCCTTGCCTGGGCTCTGGGAAAGAGTCATTTGCGGTACAGAAATAGCACCATTTTGCCCTGCTAATCGACTCGTGCGGGTGCCGAATGTACGTACCAGCAAGATACGGGTCAACGCATTTTATGGCCTCGGGCCGAATGCCGGATCAGTAGGGCTATGAGGGCTTGGCGCTTCTGCTGTGCGGATGCAGTTGGAGCCGAGAGGCGAGTAGGCCCACGATGAGGATATGACGGAACGCCTTGTCTACGCAGGCTCCCGTCGCATGGTGCACCGAGATGGTTTGAGGGATGCCTTCAGCGCAAGAAGGACGGGCACCGGCCATGCCGGCGCCCGTCCCGGTGATCGATCGCGCTGCGAGACCTACTTGTCGGCGCCGATCGGCGGCAGATTGATGCCGAACCGCTCCAGCCCCATGATGACGGTCAAGGCCGAGGGAGAATGCTGGACGATTTCCTTCTGCACTTCGATGCGGCGCAAATCGACGAATTCCGGCGCCGTCAATCCGAGTGACTCCCGGTACGCCCGGTCGGCGATGCCGCGCTGGCGCTCGGCTTTCTCGCGCGACTCCTCCGCCTTTTGAAACTCCACCATCGTAATTTTGCGCTGCTCTTGAATGATGGTCTGCGTCGTCTGCTCCACGACCCCCTTCGGAGGCAGGATGCTGCCGACGACGACCCGGTTGAGCCGCACCGGAATGTTCTGCTTCTCGATCAGCTTGGTCTGCACTTCCTTGGCGATTGCTTCCTGAAGCTTCGTACGCGTCGTGGGATCGGTTGTCAGTTGGAAGAGCGGATACTTTTGGACTTCTTCACGAACGAACGTGCGGAAGGCTTCCTTCATGTTGTTCTGGTACCAGCTGGGTCCGTAGCGCGAGATCAACTCCGGCGAACGCCCTTCGATCACGTTGGCAATCATGAAGGCATCGAACGAAACCGGGGCGTTTTCAGCCGAGATAATGTCGAAATGTTCGGAATATTGCACCGGCCGCACGTCTACATCGACCACTTTGGTCGTCGGCGCCACAACCACGCGGCCCGTCTTGGCCGGAACAGGGTCGACCCCGCCGTGACCGAAGAAGAACGGCTGCTCGACCAACACGCCTTCGTGTCCGGCTTCGATCGCCACACACCCGGTCCCCGACAGCAAGAGCCCGCCTGCGAGCACAGCCCCCACAATTCCTCCGATTGATCGCCTCATATGCCCCTCCTCTGATGACTCCGTCGGACTCCCAGACGGCATCGTTGAATGGCCGGCACCCATCCGCGCGTGACAAACTCATGGGATTACCTTACGAAGCGCTGTTGAAGAATGTCAAACGGCGCGGGCTGGACTCTCGACAAAGGGGGCGGCGTCCAGGATTGAACCGGTGGCACGGAGAGCGGCTAGAAGATACCGGCTTGTTTCTGCAGCCACCGGACATAGGGGATAATCTGCTCGACGTCGGCCGGCGTAACACCCTCGATCTTCGGCATGTCGCCGAATTGCCAATGATGCGCCTTGACACCCATCGCCGCCGCCCGCTGGAAAGCCGGATCGCCATGGTGATTGGGTTCGTAGATCTTGTGGACCAATGGAGGACCCTGGCTGGTCCCGACCCCTTCCTTCCCATGGCAGGCTGAGCAGTTCGCCATAAACTTGGCTTCGCCCGCTTGCAATTCTGCCGGGGCGGCTCCGCCGCCGACCGCCTGTTTCGGCTGCGAGGAGTCGCAGGCGATGATGAGGCCGAGCGCCATACTCGCCAGCATCCAGGGGAGGCTCGACCGCATCCGCGCACAGGTCATGGCGCGCGGCGCTCCCGGCCGGAAGCATCCCCAAACTGCTCGCGCAGCATGGCCTGGGTCCGTTGCAGCGTCATGCGGCGGTAGAGCCGCGCGCCGATCGGCACGAGCACAATGAGGCCGATGGTGAGATACATGAAAAATTCTTCGGGAGACATGCGGCTAGGTTAGCGCATACGCGGTAGGATCTACAACTCCTGCCTTCGCAAATCCCTCGCGGCGAATGAGGCAACTGTCGCAGCGGCCGCAGGCCCGCTCGCCGAGGGGATCGTAGCAACTGTGCGTGAGGTCCAGCGGTGCGGCCACGTCCGTCCCCAGCCGAATGATCTCGGCTTTCGTCATCATCAGCAGCGGGGCCCGTACGTGAAGGCCTCGCCCTTCGACGCCGGCTTTCGTCCCTTCGTTGACCGTGGTTTCGAACGCGCGGATGAAGCTCGGACGGCAATCCGGATACCCGGAGTAGTCGAGCACGTTGGCTCCGAAATATATGCAGCCGGCACCCACTACTTCGGCGTAGCCCGCCGCGAGCGAGAGGAAGATGAGATTGCGGCCCGGCACATAGGTGACGGGAATCCCCCGATTACGGTCACGCGCTTCCCGATCTTTCGGCACTTCCAGTGCGCCGGTCAGCGCCGATCCGCCGATCGCCCGGAGATCGACCGGGCACACCACATGCTGGGCCACGTTCATCACCTGGGCGATCTTGCGCGCGCGCGCGATTTCCACGGCATGGCGCTGACCATAGTCGATCGTCAGGAAATATAGCCGGCACCCGTCGCGTTTGGCGACGGCCGCGGCGACGGTGGAATCGAGTCCTCCGCTCGCCAACACGACGGCACGGACCTCGCTCGAGTTGTCCACTGGATAGGCCCTCCTGTTCCGTACGGTACCAAGGATTGCGGACCGGCGCCAAGCCCTCGGCCGCGGCACGGGCCGCCGCGATCAGAGTCGCGCACATGGAACAGGAAGACGCCTGAGGGATGGGCACACAGACGGGAGGAGGATGAAACAGTCGGCGAACTAGTCGCGATCCTCTTCTTTTTCGATTTTTTCGAGCAGCTCTTCGCGGGACTGGCACTCGACGCACAGCTTGGCAAACGGTACGGCCTCCAGCCGGCGCTCACTGATCTCCACGCCGCATTCGGCACAGATCCCGTAGGTGCCTTCCGACAGCCGATTCAACGCCTCGTCGATCGCCTGGCGTCGGCGATTGCGCATCTCCATCAAGGAAATGCCGAGTTCCCGATCCAAATCCATCAACGCTTGATCGCCGACGTCTCGGGCGGACTCTAACCGGCGTTGTTGATCTTCGGTCAACGACTGGCCCAGGTTCCCTTCGATCTCTTTGAGGATTTCCTGCCGCTTCCTCATCAACATCTGCTGGAGCGCGTCCCGGCGCCGCTCTCGCGCTTCGCGTTCTTTCGCCGTTTCCTTGGGTTTTGCCGCCAACGGAGAGACTGCCATCATTACCGGCTTCTCGATGACCGCCGCAGACGCCGACGGTTCCGGACGAGCCTTCGCCACCGGCTTCGCAGGAGCCTTGCTCTTTACCGCCGGCTTCTTCTTCAACGGGGTCTTTGTCGCCATAGAGGTGTCCTCCTGTGACCAAGAGGTCAACACGGCCAAAAAAGTTCGGCAGTTGTAGCCTGGCGCTGGATCTTTGTCAAGAGATGGTGGGGGACCCGGCGTCCACCACTACGGATAGAGGATCGTGGAATGGACGGGATATCCGGCCAGCTTGTCGCGGCCCTGCAACCCCTGTAATTCCACCAGAAAATCGAGCCCGACGACCTCGCCCCCGAGTTGCCGGACCAGGGTAATGGTGGCGGCAGCGGTCCCGCCGGTCGCCAGCAAATCGTCGACGATCAGCACTCGTTCACCCTGGGCGATGGCATCACGATGAATGGCCAGGGAATTGCTGCCGTATTCCAGGCTGTACTTCACCTCGAAGCAGTCGGCCGGGAGTTTGCCCGGTTTGCGCACCGGCACGAACCCGGCGTTCAAGCGGTGGGCGAGCGTTCCGCCATAGATAAACCCGCGAGACTCGATTCCCACGACCTTCTGGATGCGATGGCCTTTATAGTAGGCGGTCAGCTGTTCCGCAATCGAGGTGAAGGCCCGCGGGTCTTTCAGCAGAGTGGTGATGTCGTAGAAGAGAATCCCCGGCTTGGGGAAATCGGGTACTTCGCGGATGAGGGCACGGTAGTCGTCTGCGGTCATCGGCTCAGAGCAAATCGGCTTGTGTCAGCGTTTTCCGTTCAATGGTGTGGCGCAAGCGGCTCAGCGCGGCCATTTCGATCTGGCGGACCCGCTCACGGGTCAACCCCATCTCCGTGCCGATTTCCTCCAACGTCTTGGATTCGCCGCCGTCCAGCCCGAACCGCGACACAATAACAGTTTGCTCTTTCTCCGGCAACTCCTTCACCCAGTTCATCATTTCATTGCGCCGCATCACCCCTTCGGCCGTGTCGGCCGGCGAGGGGCACATCGGATCTTCGATGACGTCCCGCAGAAAGGTGTCGGCGCGGTCGTTGATCGGACTGTCCAACGAGCAGGTCGAGCGCACGACCTGCTTGAGGTCGAGCACTTCCTCTTCGGTCGTTTTCATTTTCTCGGCGACTTCCGAGGCGGTCGGTTCGCGCCCCAGTTTCTGCACCAAACTCTCGACGTGATTCAGGTAGCGATTCAACCGCTCGACGACATGCACCGGGAGCCGTACGAGTTTGCCCTGGTTGATGATCGCCCGCTCGATATATTGCCTGATCCACCAGGACGCGTAGGTGCTGAAGCGAAAGCCCCGCTTGTAGTTGAATTTTTCGACGGCCTTGATGAGGCCGATGTTGCCTTCTTCGACGATGTCAGAAAAGGGGAAGCCGCGATGCATGTACCGCTTGCCGATACTGATGACCAGCCGCAGATTCGACTCGATCATCTTCTGCCTGGCCTGCTCGTCGCCGGCCATCACCCGTTTGCCCAGGTGCTGTTCCTGTTTGAAATCGAGAAGCGTGGAGTTGCGGATCTCGCGGAGGTAACTCTTCAGTGTATCGAGGCCCTCGGACCGGCGGCTGGACTTGTCTTCCGGCGACGAGGACTCGTCCCGCCCGGCGTGACTTCCGGCATCGTCCTCGTCATCGGCAACGTGCCGGCGCGCTTCGCTCTGGTCGTCGTACTCGTCGTGCCCTGACACCATATCGTGCTCGGCCTGCTCCCTGCCTAGTAATAGGCGATGCGGAACCCCTGCTCACGTCCGGTCGCCGTCCCCCATTCCACCTGCACCGCCGTCACACGCGAGGCGGGAGGACCGGCTTGCAATTCCTTCAAGAGCGATTCGATCTGTCCCCGCGGCCCTTCGACCTCTGCCTCCACTCGTCCATCGTCGAGATTCCGCACGGTGCCGGACAAGGCCCGCTGCGTCGCGACGCGAACCGCAAACGCACGGTACCCGACCCCCTGGACGCGGCCTGACACGAGAATCTTGGCACGCACGGGCTCATGGTCGGGGTGTTCGGAGATCGGCTCACTCACCGCAGCATCCTCGTCGTGCACCACACCCCGTCCAACGATCGCATCGTCTCACACAAGGTGACAGGCGTCACGTCTTTTACATTTCTGCGCGGCACTCTCATCGCTTATCAACGCGTCAGAGCAGAACCGTCCTGCACCGTTGCAGAACGGTGCGCACCAACGTCGTACCGGCTCACTCATGATGGTAGGAAGACAACTCTGGAGGTTTTTAGCCAGCGCCCATGATGAAGATGGCTCGCGCCGCTGAGGCGCCGGCACAAGCACGCGTGGTTTGGTCGGGGCGAAAGGATTTGAACCTTCGACCCCTGCGTCCCGAACGCAGTGCGCTACCGGGCTGCGCTACGCCCCGACCAGGAGACCCACGGAACGGAAGGGTGATTCTCTTACATCAGGGGGTCGAAACGCAAGCCAAGAGATTCCGCGACGGCTCGACTGGTGACCTTCCCTCCGGACAGATTGACTCCCTTGGCCAAACCCGGATCGGCGCGGACGAGGGCCTCGACCCCTTCGGCCGCCAACCGGCGCAGATAGGGCAACGTGGCGTTGGTCAGCGCCGCGGTCGACGTCCGCGGGACAATGCCCGGCATGTTCGCGACACCATAATGGAGGACGCCGTCCACGACATAGATCGGATCGGAATGGGTCGTCGGCCTGGTCGTTTCAATGCAGCCCCCTTGATCGACGGCCACATCGACGATGACGGAACCGGGCTTCATACGCGCCACCTGCCGTCGTGACACCAGCTTCGGCGCCCTCGCGCCGGGAATCAAGACGGCGCCGATCAACAAATCCGCCGTCGGCACGAGTTCCTCGATTGCCGCCGGGGTCGACGCCCGCGTGACGATGCGGCCATGATATTGATCGTCAAGCTGCCGCAGCCGCTCGACGTCTAAATTGATCACCGTGACCTGCGCCCCGAGCCCCACGGCCATGCGCGCCGCAGCGCTGCCAACCACACCGGCTCCCAAGATTACGACTTTGGCCGGCTCCACCCCCGGCACTCCTCCCAGCAGCAGCCCCTGCCCCCCTTGGGTTTTTTCAAGATAGCGGGCCCCGATCTGCACGGACAGCCGGCCGGCAATTTCGCTCATCGGCTTGAGCATGGGCAGAGTCCCGTCTTTCGCTTCGATGGTTTCATAGGCGATGGCCGTCACGCCGGCGTCACATAACGCCTTCGTGATTTCCGGAACCGAGGCCAGATGAAGATAGGTAAACAACACCTGGCCTGGTCGAAACAGCGGACACTCGGCCAGCTGAGGTTCTTTGACCTTCACGATCAACCCGGCAGCTTGAAACAGGTGGGCCTTGGATTCGGCAATGGTCGCTCCCGCCTGTCGATACTCCTCATCAGCATACCCACTTCCGACGCCAGCCGCCGCCTCGACCAGCACCTCATGCCCAGATTGGCAGAGCACACGAACGCCATCCGGCGTCACGCTGACGCGATATTCCTGATCTTTGATTTCTTTGGGAACACCGATCACCATGGTCATCCCTCCCTCGCACACGCCACGCAGCGCTTGCGTGTATTGTATCGGGGTGCGAAGAGAAAGACATCCTCGGAGATCCGGGGCGTCCTGCGGTGGACAGTCCGCGCAACCCTAGTGTAGAATTCGCGCGCTTTTGCCTCGCGTGACTTCTGGAGGTCGTCCCGATGAGTACACCAGCCGGAATGTGCGATGCCTGCAAGGTCAACGGCATCCCCCTGATGAAGCTGTCGCTCGGCAAAGACTTCTTCGGCCGAGCCTACGACCGTCTGTCTCCTTCAAGCGATCAAAGCCCAAAGTGGTATTGCGAAGGCTGTTCGATGCAGAAAAACCTGCAACGGGACTTCCGCGATATTCGCGGCGAACATGACAAGTTGACCGCGGGCCAGCCGTCCGAGCTTTCGAATACCGAATCCTTCCAACGGGCCACGATCCGCCTCCGCGAGATCGTCGCCATTCTGGGCGGCTCCGGCGGGCAATCGAGCCTGCTCTCGGCTGCCGAAGTGAAACAGCTCATCGACCGTTTTCAGACCACGACGATGCGCGCCTGAGGAACCGATACTTGTCGACCTTCACACGCCACATTTTTGTCTGCACCAACCAGCGCAGCCCCGACGATCCGCGCGACAGCTGTTCCAAGCTCGGCTCGGAAGCGCTGCACGCCTGTTTCAAACAAGAAGCCAAGCGGCTCAACTTGAAGAACATTGTTCGCGCCAACAAGGCCGGTTGCTTGGACCATTGTGCCGAAGGTCCCAGCGTCGTGATCTACCCCGAGGGGGTGTGGTACCAAGTGAAGTCCGAATCCGACGTCATAGAGATCATGGAGCGGCACGTCATGAAGGGCGAAGTGGTCACCCGCCTGTTAATGCCGGACCACCCGGCTCCGTCCACGCTTCCTCCCTTAACGTCCTAAACGTCCTAGCGGGCACGATCCGATGGGTGTCGAAGAGAAATGGAAGGCCAATCAGGAGAAAGTGGCCTTCATGAAGCGGTTTCCCGGCCTGCTCCCCTCTTGGGATACGCTTGCAGGAAAGACCGTTCAAATCGTGATCGGCCTGAAGAGCAAGACCGGCTCGGCGGTCGTCGTCTTTACCGACGGCTCGTTCACCGTGGTGCCGCCGCTTGCGCCAGAGCCGTATGAGTTGGGAGAAGCGCTGGTCGCGGCGCGCACGCACTTGGAGCCGACGCATGGTCCGGCCTACGCCGAACTCGACCGGTTGGTTCAACGGGACCATGCGGCGCAGAAGGCCGCACGCCTCAGCAACATTCTCGGAGCAATCAGGAACAACGTCGAACAGATTCCGGAGTTGAAAGACCAGCTGAAGGCCCTCGTGAAGGAGTGGAAGTGAGCAGCATCCCGAAAAAGAACATGTTCGAGATCTTTTCCCAAGGTCTCTTCGAAGGAGTCAAACCCATGATGATCGTCCGCGACCACCTCGTCCGTCACCCCGACCGCTGTCTGCACAACGGCATCTGCATCCCCGTGTGCCCCACCGGCGCCTGGCTCTCGACACCGCCCTATAAGTTCGATGCGGCACGCTGTCTCGAGAGCTGCCGGCTCTGCTTGGATGCCTGCCCGTCGCAGGCGATCTTCGGGGTCTTCAAAAAAGGCGAGAAGTTACTGGAGCCGCAGAAGAAGAAATAAGGGGAACCGGGCCTGACGAACGGCGCACAGCCTCAGCCGCGCATCCATTCCAACTCCAGCCGCGTCAGCAAGATTGTTCTGGAAAGATCTGGCGTTCACCGGCAGCAGGGATTCACCTGCTGCCGGTGAATGCGAGACTACGGAGCCGCATTCAGCGTGAAGTTCTGCGCCGCGTTCGCCGCAGAGATATCCACATTAGCTGATTGGGATGTGTAGCCGGTCGATGAGGCCTGAACCGCATACTTGCCGCCTACCGACGCCGCCTGCTGCGTCAATGTAATCGGCAAGCCTCCGAAGACACCCAGAGTCGGCGGAGCGGTCGGCAACGTCATCGTATAGGAGTAATCGCCCGGCGGTACGCCGACAACAACCGTTCCCGTATCCGTCTTTACCGTGACAGTCGGACCACCAGTGAGTGATTGTCTGGCAGCTAGCAGAACTGATGCGTCGTCTGTCGCAGGATTCAGCGTCACCTTCCCGCTGACGTCGCGCTGCGCCGCCAAAGCCAACAGATTGATCGGCGCAAGTTCCGTGCTGATTGGCGTGATGCTGGTGCCGGTCTGCACCGGCACACCGGAAATCACGGCTGTCGCACGACCATTGGCCGTGATCACAACATCATAGTTCCCCGGTGCGGCCAGCCGAGCCAGAAAGAACTTTCCGCTGGTTCCATTGGGTACCGTCGACCGGACAATTTCTCCATTCTGCTGGGCCGTCACTACGACATTGCTGGCGAGCAACGCTTTATTCACAAACCCTTCGATGCCGTTCAACACGATTGGAATGACCTGAACGACCGGCTTGAGCGCATAGGTGCCGTTGCCGCGTTTCACGATTGATTTACATGCGTCGAAATCCAGCAAGAGATCGACCCGTTGACCGCTCGGCACCTCGAATTGGTGCACGAGCTTGATCCCGGATTGCACGGCACTGGGCGTCTCCAGTTCGATCTCCGTTGTCGTTCCCGAGAGCACCACCGAGTTGGCAAACGGAGGACCACCTGAGTTCGGCACCAAGACCAACCGCACTTGTGTGTACCGGCCTGCGGCCAACGAGGTTTCCCCCAGACGATCGAGCGCGAGATTCGGCTGCGTGGGATCATTCAGATCCAGCAAATTGATCTTCCGAGGAGGATTGAGCACGATCTCGCTCCATCCCGCCGAATTCTCGCCGGCATTGTCGCTCTGGTGCACACGCACCTTGCTGACGGTGACGTTGACCTGGTCGAACCCACAGGCCGGCGCATCGGTCAGCGAGACCCCCAGCACACCCGGCTGAGCATTCCCCACCGCCGTGCCTCCACCATCGCCCCCACTTCCACATCCGACAACGAATCCCGCCAAGAGCACCACGGCACAGGAGGAGAATTTCTTAAAGCCAATCCACCGTCTCATCATCTGAACCACCTCATGAGTTGAATTCAGGAACCACCGTCATATTCGTCCATGCTTCAGGGTAAAGCCACGAGCGTCTGCAGCAAGTTTTATGCTCTGTAAACCAAATCAATAGGCCGGCCGCTTCCTGAATAGCACGACGCCCTTTTCACCTTCTATAAGCAGATATGCGTACTGTTGACCGATCGTGATGTGGGCGCGAGCTTTGAGATGGAGGATTGTAGGCCAGTCCCTACAGTATGCCTGAGGTGGACGCGTTGTGCTACGTCGATCGCGTCACGAACGAGGCTTGCAGCAATTCATGGTCGAAACCGGGGGTGATGGTCCCGCCTTTGGCATAGCGATAGAGCACGACATTGAAGATGGCCGAGAGAGTCGAAAGCACAAGTCCCAACAGCGGGAAGTAGAGGATCGACAGCGCTATGATCAGAAGGGCCAGCACGAGGTGCGAAGGAATGAGACCAACCCCTATCACGAAGAACAACATTCCGGGCAGCGAGAAGAGAAAGTAGAGCCCGCCAATTCCAATATTCGCGAGCAGATCTTCTCCCCAGGTTCGCTTGAATAGTCGCACGGATTCTTGCACCGCTTCGATCGGCCCCTTACGTTCCGCTACCAGTACCGGCACCACCAGAAAAGTCGTAACACTCCAGGCCATTCCCACAATGTTCACGACAAGTTGCCCGAGAAATCCAGACCGGCGGCTGATCACCCGTAGCAGCAGGCCCACAGTCGAGGACAGCACGGCCCAGCCGACGATCTGCGGGAGGCACGCAAAGGTTTTCTTGAGTCCGTCGACGATCGTCGGCGCTTGGCCTTCGAGCCGTCCCAGAACACAGATGGCCAGCGCCGCATTGAAGTAAATCCCGACGGCATAGGTTGCGACAGTAACAAAGAAGGCGCCGAGTTCCGACATCTGCTGCGCATGGCGGACGCCCTCGGCCATCGATTCTCCGCTCACCATCTGCATGATCAGCGGTTCAAGATAGGCTCCCACGATCAGAAACAGGCAGGCTGACGAGGCCACAGGCAAGAGCAACAGCGTCTTATCCTCCATCAGAATCCGCCAGGCAGCCGACATGACCGCCTGCGTCCGCGCAATTCTTTCTCGCCATGTCGAAGCCACTATTACCCCTGATGGAACTGATCAATATTATGGGAAACAGCCCTCAAGCCCTTTCATAAGTTCATTTTGGCTCAGGCATTTTAGATTCTAGATCCTTGAGAAAGTTTGGAGGCCCAGGAAACGGCCCATTACCCAGCGAACGCGCCTTCTTGACCTTCTCCCATGCTTCCGCATACTTCCCTTCAAAATATAGGGATCGGGCCCACTGCCTCCACGAATTTTCATATTTTTCATCCATTGTCGTACTTTCGACAAAATTCTTATTAGCTAGTGCAAAAAATCCTGAACGAGCCTCCACCTGGTCCGGCGACAAGCTATTTCCTTTTAACCCATAAGCCATGGCCGTATCAGCGAGAAGTGCGACTTTCTGATAGTCATCATGGATGAGGCTCTTCGCTTTCTCGAAATATTCGATGGCTTCATCGTATCTGCTGCGGACAAGCATGAGTTGACCAAATCCCCAATAGGGCTGATGGTTGTTGGGATCTAACAACCAGGACTGGTTGTATCGACGCATCGCATTATAGAAATCTCCAGACTTAAAGTGCTCTTTGGCTTTTGCCGCCCATAGTTGACTTGCCTTTTCCCGACTTCCCACGCCGGCAGTGGCATCCCTTATGAAATTCTCATCCGCCCTCTTAAGAAAATCAGGTCTTGGTACTGCCGGCTGCCCATACATCGGAACGTTATCTATCCTCTGCTCAGGAGGGACACTACCGCACGCTCCAGTCAGGCTGCAGACGAAAACCACAAGCGCACTTGGCAGCAACAATCGCTTTCTCATGCCACCTCCTGTTTCATGAACATCCTGGACAAATGGCTATCGCTACTTCTCCCCGTACGGCCAGGTATATCCTCGACTCAACAAACAAAGCACATATCTGTCCGACACTTCTGGGACGGTATACCCTAGCGGCGGGTCGACCCACGTCTTGTAGATGCTGGGTGTCATCTCCTTATCTACGACGGCCAAGCCCTGGAAAAAGAATTTGATCGTAGACCGACCTTTAAGAGGAGCCTTCTGCTCCTCTGTAAGTGGCGGCCCCTTCCAGGCTTGCAGATTTGCAGCATCACGGCATTCTTGGACATTTCTAGTCCTATCTTGCAATGAGAGTCCTACGGGAACCAGCATGGAGTAGCCATCGGAAAGATTGCTTGTGTGCCCACACGAATTTAATATGAGCAGGGCGAAACCAAAACGCAGGACCTGCGAGCTGCCCGTCATGCGAGTTGTTTTCTCAGCCGGCCCCAATAGGCCGTCCCGACATAGCCACAGGCGCCGGTGAAGGTCGTGAGGGCCATCATCTGGTAGACCTTGCTGCGGGAGATTTTGACTTTCACGGATGGATTGAGAAGATCGGGCGACGCCATCACGAGCTTGAGTGATTCGCCGGCGGACAGAATCGGCCACATGCAGGACAACCGCAGTCTGAATTCAGAACGTGGAATCGCCATCGTATAGAGCCAGCCTTGATCGAGATGTTCGACTGCTGCACGGGTAAGCCGGTTCAGCACCGGCTTGAAACGTGGGAGGTTCCGTTGGTCCAAGAGGTCTCGCGGCTTCAACCCGGCTCCCGCAAGCATCGACTCAGGAATGTAGCAGCGGCCCCGCTGAAGATCGTGGGCCACATCCTTCACAATATTCGTCAGTTGCAGCCCCTTGCCGAATCGTACGCCGACTTCCGCCATCTCCCGTACGCTCCAGGAGGTCAGCGCTTGCCGGTGGGCACACATCAGGTCCGTCCAGAACTCGCCGACGCAACCGGCGACGTAGTAGGTGTAACGATCCAAGTCGTCTTCCGTCTTCAACGCGGCAAGGTCCTCGGCGGAACGACCAGGAAACGCCGTCAGGTCCATATCCATGCCCTGGGTCAATGTCGTCATCAACCGCTGGACCCGGCGTCGATCGTCCGGTGCGAATGTGAACAAGAGGTGAAAGCACTCTTCGAGCCGCTCGAGCAAAACACGCTCAGCGGAGACCTGTTGCAACGGGGCCACGGCCGCCCCGATTGCGCGAACCTGCTCCCACGCAATCTGATCGCCCACGAACTGGCCCTTCAGTTGGTTCAAGAAATCCAGCCGCCGCGGCCGGTCGATCAGATCGGTGTCGGCAATCGTGTCGGCGGCCCGCGCAAACAGGTAGGCAAGGCTGACTTGATCCCGCACATCCGCCGGCACCACGACCAACGTAGTGTAAAAGAGACGAGAGACCTGCTTCAGGAGATCCCGGAGCAGTTCCCGCTTGGAGGCAATGGTATCCGTGGTCAACCTATCAGCGGACTTCCAGCGCGCCTTCCATCCCTTTGTCCCGATGACTGGGGAAAAATGGCAATTTCTTGTCGCAGTAGATGGGAAAGATGCCCGGTTTCGTCGGCGTAAACTTAATGGTCACCGTTTTCCCGGCACTGACGTCCTGCTCGACCGACAGACTGCCGGCGGGATCCTTAATAATGAAGTTGTGCGGTGTAATGGTCGTCACACTGGTCAACGTCAATTCTACCGCCTTCCCGGCCTCGACAATCAGATGAGCCGGCTGATACGAGTAACTGTCCAGCGTCACCGTGGTGCGTTGCACGCCATCGGCCGCCACCGCCACGACGACAGGGGCGGACGCTTGAGGCGCATCAGCCGCCTGTACGACCGCGGTCCCAAGCATGAGGAGGATCACGGATCCGGTGAAGACTTTGCGTAACGGCATGGACACCTCCCTGGATGAGCAGTTTCTAACAGGAAAGGCCGGAAGCGGTCAATCTCAGGCTGGTATAACAAGGACTTGCGACACCTTGACCTTTGGGCGCCAGAGGTTATTGTAGAAACCACTGCGCGGCGATTTGTATAATGACGTCACGGTATGCCGCCTGTCGGTTTACCGAGCGTATCCAAGGAGGAATTCGATGAAGTGGCTCAAGGGCATCGCCTTGTTTCTGATCGCAAATTTTCTCATCTATATCACGCTCTCGTTTACGGCGAACCTGCTGATCAACGCCGTGCTTCCCGCGTTCGGCATCGATGTCCGCGGGGTCTTCAACCAGCAACTTTTGGTGTGGTCTCTGGTCATCGGCTTCGGCGGGGCCTTCATCAGTTTGCTCTTCTCCAAACAGATGGCACGTGCGATGTTGAACTGCGAGCAAATCACCCAGCCGCGCTCGCACGCCGAACAGGTCATCTACGGATCAGTGCAGGAGATCGCCAACCGATTGAACATCACGATGCCGGAAGTCTGGATCTATGACTCGCCGGACCCGAACGCCTTCGCGACGGGTCCCAGCAAGAACAACTCCATGGTGGCCGTCTCGACCGGCCTGCTCCAGAACTTGAAGGAAGGCGAAGTCAAGGCCGTACTCGCCCATGAAATGGGCCATGTCTACAACGGCGACATGTTCACCACGACCGTGCTCGCCGGCTTGATGAACACGTTCGTCCACTACATCAGCAACTTCCTGTCGAATATCGTGGGACAACCCTCCGCCCAGGACCGGGAGGAAGGAAACAGCGCCGGCAACCCCATTCTGGCGATGGTGGTCTACATCTTCTTGCAAATCGTGCTCTCATTCCTGGCTATGCTGATCGTCAGCTGGCACTCCCGGAGGCGGGAATACGAAGCCGACGCCTTCTCGGCCAGGGTCTACGGGAAACAGTCGATGATCGGCGCCTTGCAGGGCATCGATCGCTGGGTGAATCGGGCGCAGTTCGAGTATTCCAGCCAGGACGCACTCGCCACGATGAAAATCGCCGGCAAGTCTTCTGGCGTCATGCACCTGTTCGCGACGCATCCGCCCATCGAAGCCCGGATCGCCGCGCTCCAACAACTGTAAGACATCCCGGAGGAGGCCGCCATGAGAACATCCATCGTGCGCTCAGCGCTGGTGATCGGCATCCTATTCGGCATCGGCCTCCCCGTGGGACAGGCTGAAGAAAGAGGACTCCTGATGGCGACCAAAGCGGCTTCCCTCTACGACTTCACGCTGGACGACATCGACGGCAAACCCGTGAACCTTGCTCAATACCGGGGGAAAGTCCTGTTGGTCGTGAACACCGCGAGTTTTTGCGGCAACACGCCGCAATATACCGACTTGGAAACAATGTATGAGAAATATCAGGGAAAGGGGTTCGAGATTTTGGCGTTTCCTGCCAACAATTTCGGCCAGCAGGAACCGGGCACGAACGCGGAGATCAAGGGCTTCTGCCTCACCAAATACAGCGTGAGCTTCCCTCTCTTCGGCAAAATCAGCGTGAAAGGGGCGGACAAGCACCCGCTCTATCAATACCTCACCGAACGGAGTCCTTTCCCCGGGGAAGTCGAATGGAACTTCCAGAAATACCTGGTGGATCGTTCAGGCAACGTGGTGGGAAGGTTTCACCATCGGACCAAACCCCTCTCCCCGGAAATCGTGCAGGAAGTCGAGCGGGTATTGGCCGCCAAGTAGCGGCTAGACCTTCCTGAAGAACGCGATGTGTTGGCGGTACTCCTGAATCGCGGCGCCCAGCGCCGCGCCTCCTCGTGGAATGTTCGCATCCAATGTGTCCTCGATGGCGGGATCGTCGATCTCAACCTCATACCGATCTTGAATATTGGTCCGGACCGGACCGGACACGACATCCCGCGGCATGAAGATCTCTTTCCACACCTCCTTCTCGACCAGACAGACGTCTCGGAACCGTTCATAGAGCAGGGCCAACCGCTCAGGGTCGGTGACTTTCACACGTTCCACGCCGGCACTCCTTTGGTCATGATCAGATTCGGAACCGGTCGAATCACGGGGCGGGCTTCGGCGCGGGAGCAGGATTCGCAGGTTTGTCCACGATGGTGAATCGCATCATCCCGACTTGATTCGCCGCATGGAATGGTTGTTGACCATGCGGGGAAATATAAATCTTGGCGGCATACCGGCCGACCGGCCATAGCTCGCCGGGCCGCTTGAGTTCGATAAATCCATACCGTTCATACCCCGGCAACTCGATCGTGTCTCGTCCGATCGGGGCATCGGGCAACTTGCCCCCCTCCCCTTCGCGGTACCATTGGGCGCTGAACTGCGTCGGATCCTCGATCGGCGCGGACTCGAACACAATGTAGATCACGGCCGTGTCCGTCGTAAAGACGGAGGTCGGATCGACGGGCTTGAGCCGGGGATCCTGAGTGTACCAGCCTTTCCGGCCGAAACTGTCCCACTCGACGTCATAGCCTTTTGCCATCTTGATCCAGGTAAACAGGGATTGCGGGACGCCCTTTTTCTGATCGTCGAACGAGGGACTCTGGGTCGGATCGGCTTCCGTCGTGGTCTGCTCCTTGGGAGCCACCAGATCCCTCGCCTGAACCGGCAAGGCAAGGGTCAACAGGCTGCACAAGGCAAGGCCTTGAGCGGTCGTACACATTACGTGGCGCTGGCTATGCATGAGTCCTCGCTCCAATCCGCCCTTCATGGTCTCAGAATTCATGGTAACGAGACTTCCCGGCTTGGTCAACCGGGCATACGACAGCTATTCTCTGGGGCGCAACGGCCGAATGTGCTACGCTGAGCCGTCACTGGTGGAACGATGAGAAACTGACGTGGCTAACCCTCCTCCCGACCGATCTCGACAACAGAATCCGGCTCTTCCCGAACCACAGCACGCCATCGACCAGGCCCGCCAGTACGGACTGCGGGACGGGGCCTTTCAGGCGGTTACCCAGGGGGCCGGCGAGCAGTACCTCTCTGCCTTTGCTTTGCTGCTGCAGGCGAACGCGTTTCACCTCAGCATTCTTTCGGCCCTGCCGCAACTGATCGGCACTGTCGCGCAACTGGCTTCAGTCAAGGTGCTGCGATGGTTTCCCGATCGCAAGACGCTCATTCAAATGGGCACGATCGGACAAGGCTTGGCATGGATGCCCATCATCCTGCTCCCGCTTCTCCTCCCCCAATGGGGCCCCTGGCTCATCATCGCCGGTTCCGCACTGTATTTTGCTTGCGCCCATTTTACGTCGCCGACCTGGAACAGCTTCATCGCCGACCAACTCGACCAGCATGAACGGGGGTCCTACTTCGCGCGGCGCGCTCATATCATGGCCAGTCTGAGCTTCCTGTCGCTCGGTGTCGCCGGGGGCTTGCTCAGCCTCTGGCAGCACGATTCATCGGCTTGGATCGGATTTGCGTTCGTGTTTGCCGTAGCAGGATTGGCGCGTCTCCTGTCCGCGACAGCCCTCCATCGCGTCTGCGACCTGCATCATCGGCCCCATCATGACGGGCACGCCAGCTTCCGGCAATTTCTGGCCGGTACAAACCGGAGCTTCCGATCCTTTCTGTGGTTCTCCGGACTGCTGCATTTCGCGACATTGATCGCAGGCCCCTTCTTCGTCATCTACATGTTGCGGGACCTGCAGTTGTCGTATTTCGAGTATGGAACCTGGTTGGCCGCCAGCATTCTTGGCCAGCTTATGACGCTGAAAGCCTGGGGCAAATTCAGCGACCGGTTCGGGAACAAGGCGCTGCTCTCCGTGACCGGCCTGAGCGTCCCCTTCCTGCCGATGCTCTATCTCGCGGGCACCCATCTCGCCTTCTTGGTCTGTGTCAATTTTCTGGGAGGCGTAGTCTGGGCAGGCCTGTCGCTGGGTCTGCAAAACTTCATCTTCGACGCGGTGAAACAGGAAGACCGCCCGAAGGCCTTTGCCGTGACCAGCACGGTCAACGCGATCGGCTGGTCGTTCGGAGCGCTCGTAGGAAGCTGGCTGATCGAGAGGCTGCCGGGGGAGCTGCGCCTCGCGCAGCTGGCGCTCCCGTTGGCCTCCAATCTTCCGCTGGTGTTTTTTGTGTCGGGAATCCTGCGGCTGGCGGTGTCGACGAGTTTCCTGCGCGGCATTCATGAAACGCGCAGCGTCGAACGCGTACCGCCATTGAAGCTGCTGGGGGAAGTGCCGTTGGTGAAAACGATGGCCCAGTTCCTCGCCGGGCCGCTCTCACGACTCAGCAAGTAGCCGGGCTACCGAACGGCCGGCACTTGGGCGTTCCGTTCCTGCTCTTCCTGCTTCAGCTTATCGAACGCGCGGTCCGCATGCCCACGCACCTGGTCCGGCGTCGGCTGGACCATCGGCTTCGGCTGCTCACTGGAGGAGCACGCCGCCAACAGAGCCAACCCCGCGAAGACCGCAGCCGACGCCATCCCTCGTACGACCCATCGTTGCTTCGAGCGACCGGTCTCCATAGCCGCAGCCTCCCTTCCGAGTTAGTGAAACGCGCGCTGAAGGTCGGCCATCGTCCTGGCGATCCCCCGATCAAGCGCCGCGCGGGTCAATTGATGATAGTCCAGATTGTCCTCGAGTGACCAGCCCCCATTGCCGTCGTCCATCGGAGCACTGACGACGTTATGAAAGAGAACTTCGGCCGTTTCTACGCGGATGAGTTTCGTCGTCACCGTCACCGGTCTCACATCGGTAAGACGACGGGCGAAGATCCGGTCCCGGAGACCAGGCCCATCGATCGTGTACAGCAGGACACTGTCCACTCCCAGCAGTTGCCCTGCCCGCACAACGCTCTCGTCCGTCACATTCCCGCTCAACTGAAACCGCTGCTCCATGACGATCGCCGGCAGATGGAATCGATCCACAATACGCAGGGTCGGACGCGTGGCCTTCAGTTGGAACGTCGCCCCTTCCAGCCGCTGATAGGCATCGAGGAAGTCAGGGTTACCAGAGCGGGGATAGAACACGGCGATACGCTGCACGCTCATGGGCACCGTGAAGACCGTTCCCATCGTCTCCGCTACAGGCAGGGCGGCGGACGCGGCATGGCCATGTTGGCAGCCGGCTAGCGCCATCGCGACCATCATGACCGTGTGACACAGTATCCTGTGCTCCATGGGGCCCTCGAACCTGTCTCTCGTCGACCGGGCCGCGCCTTGCCCCTCCATCATACTCCCCGAACCGCCAGAGCACCACCAGGCCGGAATCGAGCAGGCCTGCTGCGCAATTTGACTGGCTTGGACCGACGCGGTATTCTCCAGCCGATCCTCAACCCAGCCGGAAGGACCCCATGTCACTGCGCGACCGCCTGAGCGAAGACCTGAAGCTGGCCATGAAATCCCGCGACCAGCTGCGGATGGACGTGATCCGGATGATCAAGGCCGCCGTCTTGAATAAAGAGGTCGAACTCAAGAAAGACCTCGACGATGCCGAGATGAGCCGCATCATGACGACGATGATCAAGCAGCGGAAGGAAGCGGTCGACCAATTCGAGAAGGGCAACCGTGCCGAGCTTGCCGCGAAAGAGCGGCAGGAAATCGCCATTATCGAAGCCTACCTGCCGCAGGCCGTCTCGCCCGAACAACTCGCCGAGCTCGTCTCCGCGGTCATCCGCGAGAGCGGTGCCACGTCTCTCAAGGACATGGGCGCCGTCATGAAGGCCGTCATGACCAAACTGGCGGGGCAGCCCGTGGACGGCAAACTGGTCAGCGACCTGGTCCGGTCAAAACTGCAATAGCGCTTAGTCCTTACCGCATCCCCTGCTATACTCTCCCCAGTTCACACACCGGCATCGACTGACCCGCGAGCATTGGCATGAGCATTCTTCTCGTCGACGACTCCCCGGACCAACTGGCGCTGCTGCGCTCTATTCTCGGCAAAGCCGGGCACCAGGACATTCTCTGCGCCGATTCGGCGAAGTCCGCATCCGCCTACCTGAACCTCGAAGGCCAGGCGTCGACAGAGCCGATCAATCTGATCCTGATGGATGTGCTGATGCCGGATCAGGACGGCGTGGAAACCTGCAAGCAGATCAAGGCCTGCGCACATCTGCGGGACATTCCCATCATCATGGTCACCGCCAAGAACGATCTGACGAATCTACAAGCGGCCTTTGCGGCCGGCGCCAACGACTATATCAACAAGCCGGTGCAAACCGTCGATTTGCTCGCCCGCGTCTCCTCAGCCCTCCGCCTCAAGCAAGAAATGGACTGCCGGAAAACCCGCGAGCTGGAGCTGCAACGCAGCAATGAAGAATTGCAGCGGGCCTTGAAAGAAGTGAAGGTCCTTCGCGGCCTGATCCCGATCTGCGCCTCCTGCAAGAAGATCCGCAACGACGGCGGGTTCTGGCAGCAACTAGAAGAGTATCTGGGCGAACATTCCGAGGCCGAGTTCAGCCACGGCCTCTGCCAACCCTGCATCAAAAAGCTTTACCCTGGTGTTTACCAGGAATAGTTGCTAGGATCTTTTCATCTTTTCTCAACTGTTTCGAGGCCTTGCGCCCATGAGCATCCTGATCGTTGACGACTCTCCCGATGACCGGACGCTGCTCCATTCCATTCTGAGCGCGGCCGGCTACGACGACATTCTCGTCTCGGACTCCGCCGCGGCGGCCTTCAAGTATCTCGGCATGGAAGGCGGTAAGAACGGCGTCGCGCGCATCGATCTCATTCTCATGGACATCATCATGCCCGAGATGAGCGGCATCGAAGCCTGCCGTCAGATCAAGGCCGTCGAACGCTATCGCGACACCCCGATCATCATGGTGACGGTGAAGACGGATCCCGTCGACCTCCAGCTGGCGTTCGCCGCCGGAGCCCTCGACTACATCGGGAAACCCGTCAACAAGATCGAACTGCTCACGCGCGTCCGCTCCGTCTTGCGTTTGGTCCACGAGATCGAGCGGCGGCGAGCCCGCGAGCAAGAACTCTTGGAAGTCATGCGTCAGCTGCAGGAAGCGAATCAAATGCTGCTCCGGCTCTCCTGCCTCGACGGGTTGACGGGCATCACGAATCGGCGGCAGTTCGACGATTTTCTGGATCAGGAGTGGCGCCGGGCCGTCCGTGAATCCAGCCCGCTCTCGCTCATTATGCTCGACATCGACCGGTTCAAGACCTACAACGACACGAAGGGCCACACGGCCGGCGATGAATGCCTCAAGCAAGTCGCCAATGCCATTCTCGGCACCGTTAATCGGCCGGGCGACCTGGTGGCCCGGTACGGAGGAGACGAATTCGTCGTCGTACTTCCCGGCACCACCACCGAAGGAGCCGCGCAAGTCGCCGAATCGCTCAGGAAACGCATCGAATCGCTCGACATCAAGCAGGACGACGGGGAGCTCATGACCATCAGCGTGGGCTACGCCAGCACGATTCCCCACCGGAGCGCGTCCCAAACGGACCTGATCAAGGCCGCGGACCAAGCCCTGTACCAGGCCAAACAAGAAGGGCGGAACCGCGCCAAGCAGGCCGGCATCCTCACACTCGTCCCCGACACCCACGAAGACTAATTCGCCCCATCATGATGAACAGGCCGGCGGTTCGACGACAGCTCACCAGGGCCACCGACCGATCCTGCGCCCATGCCCTGGGCATACATCTTCAAGCGACCACACCAGCGGCAGGGCTTCGGCATGCGTAAGAAGCCAAGGAAGAGGAGTACTCCCCGCGCCTCCGCCCCGCGATCGCGGCCCCGTGCGATCCGAACATCCTCCTCCGCCAAACCGCCGGCAGGCCGAACCGCAGCGCCCAGACGGCCACGCGAGACAAAGGGCAGCGATGGCGACCAGACGCTCGTGCACTCCATCCTCGAACACCTTCCGCACATGATTTTCGTCAAGGATGCTACGGACCTCACCTTTGTCCACTTTAATCGGGCCGGAGAAGAGTTGCTCGGGTATTCGCGAGAGGAACTCATCGGCAAGAGCGATACGGACTTCTTCCCCGAACCGGAAGCGGCGTTTTTCACTGCCATGGACCGCCAGGTGCTGGAACGGGGCCAGGTGCTGGATATCCCCGAAGAAGCCATCGACACGAAGGACAAGGGCAGGCGGCTGCTCCACACCAAGAAAGTGCCGATCGTCGGACCCGACGGCAGCCCCCGCTATCTCCTGGGAATTTCCGAAGACATTACCGCGCGCAAACGCGCCGAACAGGCCGAGCAGGAGCAGGCCCGCATCCTGGCGCAGCAACAACTGGCGCTGCGCGAACTGGCGAAGCACGACGCGATCAACACCGGCAATCTCCGGGAGGCGCTGCGGATCATTACCGAAACTGGGAGCCGTGTACTGGGGGTGGAGCGGAGCAGCGTCTGGACGTTTACCGACGACGGTTCAGCGTTGGAACTACTCGATCTCTTTGAACGCACTCTGAACCGCCACAGCGCAGGGACCACCCTGGCGACGCGCGATTATCCGTCCTATATGCAAGCCATCGCGCAGGAAGAACATGCCATCGCAGCGCACGATGCACACACCGATTACCGGACAAGAGAATTTTCCCGACCCTACCTCACGCCGTTCGCCATCGGCGCGATGCTGGACGCGCCGGTCCGGCGACGCGGCAAGGTCGTCGGGGTACTCTGTCACGAACATGTCGGCGGACCACGCCAATGGACGTCGGAGGAAATCTTTTTCTCCAGCTCGCTGGCCACGTTCATGACCCTCGTGCTGGAAGCCCATCAACGCCGGGAGGTCGAACAGGCGCTGGTCCTCGCCAAGGAAGCGGCGGAAGTCGGAAGCCGGGCGAAGAGCGAATTCCTCGCCACAGTCAGTCACGAGATTCGGACCCCGATGAACGCCATCATCGGCATGGCCGACTTGTTGTGGGAAACCGACCTCACGCCGGATCAGCGCAAGTATTTGCGCAGCTTTCGTCGCGCAGGCAACAACCTGCTGACCCTGATCAACGACATCCTCGACCTGTCCAAAGTCGAAGCCGGGCATCTCAAGCTGGAACATATCGAATTCGAGCTCGGAGACCTAATCGAAAAGGCCATCGAGATTCTCGCCATGCGGGCCAACGAGAAGGGGCTGGAACTGGCCTGCCACCTCTCCCCCGACGTACCGTGCCATTTGATCGGTGATCCCAACCGCTTGAATCAGATCCTGATCAATCTCATCAGCAACGCGATCAAGTTCACCAGCGCCGGCTCCATTATCCTCGAAGTAGCTAAGGATCCGGAAAGCTCCGGCCCTGGTTCCCTCCGTTTTTCGGTTACCGACACGGGCATCGGCATTCCCCAGGAAAAACTCGCCGCCATCTTCGACAGCTTCACACAGGCGGACACTTCCACCAGCCGTAAATATGGCGGAACCGGGTTAGGGCTCACGATCTCCAAGCAGCTCGCGAGCCTGATGGGCGGACGCATCTGGGTCGAAAGCACGGTCGGCCAAGGCAGCACATTCCATTGTTGCGTCAAACTGGACATTCAGGAAAAGACTCCGCCGCGCACCGACGGCCAGGCCCTTTCCATCGACGGACTCCGCACGCTGGTAGTCGACGATCACGCCACCAACCGGCTGATCTTGCGGGAAACACTCGGTGGGTTGGGCGTGGAGGTGACCGACCGCCCCAGCGGTCCGGAGGCCCTTACCGAACTCATCCGGGCCTCCCATGCCAAGACTCCCTATCGGCTTCTCCTCCTGGACTGCCGCATGCCGGACATGGACGGCTTTACGGTGGTCGAACACGTCAAACGCGCCAATTTGATGCAGGAACTCACGATTGTGATGCTGGCCTCCCACCATTGGGCGGACGACATCGCCCGCACGTACGATCTGGGATTGGGCGGCTACCTCATCAAGCCCATCCGCCGGTCGGATTTACTTCAAACCATCGCCATCGCCTTGGACCGCAAGAAGTCCCACGGTGCGGCACCGGCGCCGCCTCCCGTTGCGCCGGCGCTCCCGACAGCGATGCGCCCGCTGCACGTGCTGCTGGTGGAAGATTCTCCCGACAACCAATTTCTCGTCCGCTCGTACTTGAAACAGACCCCCTACCAACTTGAAATCGCCGAGCATGGGGAAATCGCCGTCGAGAAATTCAAACGCGGGCTCTACGACCTGGTGTTGATGGACATGCAAATGCCCGTGATGGACGGCTACGAAGCGACCAAACGCATTCGCGCCTGGGAATGCGAACATGACTTGCCACCGACGAATATCATCGCGCTCACGGCCTTGGCCTTGAAGGAAGAAGGCGAGCGTATTCTCGAGGCGGGCTGCGACGCGCATATGACGAAACCGATCAAAAAACAGACCCTGCTCGAAGTATTGCACGCATGCAAAGGACGCCGCACATCATGATCAACAGCACGCAATCCGCCGACCCGAGCCGTATCACCGTCGAGATCGATTCTGATCTGGAGGATATCGTGCCGGGCTTTCTGGACAACCGCCGGCGGGACGTCGACACCTTGCGTCAGGCCTTACCGACAAAGGACTGGAAGACCGTCCGCATGCTGGGGCATCGGATGAAGGGAGACGGCGGCGGCTACGGATTCGACGCGATCAGCACTATCGGCGACATCATCGAACGAGCCGCCCTGCGCGAAGATCAGGCCACGGTCACCGAACAGATCGCCGCCCTTACCAACTTCCTCGCTCGCGTTGAGGTGGTGTACAGAAAGTAGGCTGCGCCTGAAGGGTCCGAGGTACGGACCAGTAGGAGAAAAGAGAATATGACTGGAGGGGTTTATCCGGCACCGTGATGAAGAGGGCCAGCGCCGATGAGGCGCCGGCACACACGAAGTGCGGTTTGGTGGAGGGCAGGGGAGTTGAACCCCCGACCCCTACGTTGCGAACGTAGTGCTCTCCCAACTGAGCTAGCCCCCCACCTATGGGAACCGGCGACGCGAGCCGTGGATCTCGCAGGGTTTGCCGCACATCAGCATGCAGCACTGGTTGCTGCGATAGAAGAACGGGGAGGAAATTGGCTCGCGTCCCCGTAAGGCCGCATTATACACAAGCCCCAGCCGACTCTCTACCGAAACTTCGTATTGGAATGATTACCAGGGGCTGATAACAGCCTCCCCCACCGGCTTCCCCTGCTCGACGAAAACCCGCCGTCCGTTGACGCGCAGGCGGCCTTCCGCGAAGAGCTGCACGGCACGGGGATAAATCTTGTGCTCCTGCTCCAAAATACGCGCAGCCAAGGTGTCTGGCGTATCAGAATCGAGAATCGGCACGGCGGCCTGGAGAATGATCGGCCCTTCGTCGACACCCTCGGTGACGAAATGGACCGTGCAGCCCGCCAGCTTGCAGCCCCACTCGATGGCTTTTTTCTGCACGTCCAGCCCGGGAAACGATGGCAACAGGGACGGGTGGATGTTCATCATCCGGTTGGCAAAGGCATTGACCAGCACGGCCGTGACGATTTTCATGTACCCGGCGAGCAAGACCAACTCCACGTCGTGCTGATTGAGCACCTCCAGCAATTCCCGATCGTAGGCTTCCCGGCTGTCCGGACGCCCGGCATAGGGTTTCGGATCGACGAAGATGTCGTTCAGCCCATGGGTCCTGGCCCGCTCAAGGGCCACTGCATCCTTCTTGTTGCTGATGACCGCCACAATCTTCGCTCGAATGCGTCCGGCTTCGATTGCATCGATGAGAGCCTGGAGATTGGAACCCCGGCCGGACGCCAGCACGGCGACGCGAAGCGGAGTGGGTCGCTCAATCGACATACTCGACCTCCGGATTTCCCTCGGCCCCAGAAACAATCTCGCCGATGATCCATCCGTGATCGCCGAACGTTTTGGCCTTCTGCAGAACGTTCTGAGCCGCCTCAGCCGGCACGATCAGGATCAGGCCGATGCCCATGTTGAACACGCGATAGAGTTCTTCCCGATCGACTTGGCCGAGCCGGCCGATTGCCTGGAAAATCGGCGGGACGATCCAGGCCTTCCGCTGGATCTTCGCCCGCACCCCCTCCGGAAACACGCGCGGGAGATTTTCGGTAATGCCTCCGCCAGTGATATGCGCAATCCCTTTGATCGGGCAGGAACCGATCAGCGAGAGAATTTGCTTTGCATAGATCCTGGTCGGCGCCAGCAGGACCTCACCGAGCGGCCGATCCAATTCTGGCAAACGACTCGTCACGGACAGTTTGGCCTGATCGAACAACACGCGCCGCGCCAGGGAAAACCCGTTGCTATGCAGCCCTGTCGAGGCCAGACCGACGACGGCGTCGCCCGGTTTGATCGTCTTGCCGTCGATGATCTTGGGTTTATCGACCACCCCGACCGCAAACCCGGCTAGATCGTATTCCCCATCCGCGTACATCGAAGGCATTTCCGCCGTTTCACCCCCGATCAAGGCGCAGCCGGCCTGGCGACAGCCTTCAGCAATCCCCTTCACAACCTCCTGCGCTTTCGGCACCGCGAGTTTTCCGGTGGCGAAGTAATCCAGGAAGAACAGCGGCTCCGCCCCACTGACGGCGATGTCGTTCACACACATAGCCACGAGATCGATCCCGACTGTGTCATGTTTATCCATCATAAACGCAACCTTGAGCTTCGTCCCCACTCCGTCGGTTCCGGAGACGAGCACAGGGTCCCGGTACTTCTTCGCTTGAAGATTGAAGAGCCCGCCGAACCCACCAAGATCGGCGAGTACTTCCGGGCGGAAGGTCGAACGCACGAGCGGCTTGATCCGGTCGACGAATTCGTCGCCCGCATCGATATCTACACCGGCATCCCGATAGGTCGTCATGATTGGAGGGCGCATCTTAACGGAGGGCTCTCGGAGAGGTCAACGCGCGCCTTTGCAGAAGACTTCCGCCGGCAAATCGCCTATACTACGCTCCCGTCCAGACCTCCTCTCCAAAGAGAAGGGAACCGCCTATGCGACTGTTCCTACTCGTGGCCGCAAGCTCCTGCTTTGCCCTGTCGGGATGCGCCGAACTCGATCAATCGCTGAAAGCGCTGGGCCTGCCAGCCGCCACGGGACGTCCGCTCGACGACGGCACGATCGCGGCCGGGCTCAAAGAAGCCCTGCAGGTCGGCACCGGCAACGCCGTGAATCTCACATCCAAGCTCGACGGATACCTGCGCAATCCCTCGATCAAGATCCCGATGCCGGAGCAGCTGCAGTCATTTGAAAAAGGGCTTCGCACGTTCGGCTTCGGCCCCCAAGTCGACGAGTTCGTCACCAGCATGAACCGCGCCGCCGAGCGGGCCGCCCCGCAGGCCAAACAGATCTTCCTCGGTGCGATCAAGGACATGACCTTTGCGGACGCCAAGCAGATCCTGAACGGCAGCCAGACCGCCGCGACGGACTACTTCAAGGCCAAAACCACAGACCAACTCACCATGGCCTTCCGTCCCCAGGTCGAGAAGGCGATGAACGAGGTGGGCGTCACCAAGCAATACAAAGACCTCGTCGCCCTCTTCAAGGCGATTCCATTCGCCAAGAGCGATTTAATCAATATCGATCAGTATGTGGTCGGGAAAAGTTTGGAGGGGCTCTTCTACATGCTTGCGGAGGAAGAAAAAGAGATCCGCGCCAACCCCTCCGCCCGCGTTACGGCTCTTCTCAAGGAAGTGTTCACAAAGTAATTCCAGCTTCTTTCTCCTCTCTCCCTATCTACCAGCCACCAGCAGGAGCCTGAGCGACTGTGCGTACCGCAGTCCAATCGGGTCCTGGTCGAGCGAAAGCCGCTCAGGTTTCAGGCCTCATTTCCACATCGAGCAGCTTGATCTTCCGATGCAAATGGCTCCGCTCGATCTTCAACTCTTCGGCTGTCCGTGAAATGTTCCAATGGTGCTCGCGCAGTTTGCGAGAGATGTATTCCTTCTCGAACGCGTTCCGTGCGTCCCGCAGCGACTCGTACGGATGTGTGAACAGCGGGCTCACGGCGGGGGCGGACGAGGCGGCAGACGCGGAGCCCGACGCGGAGGGCCGCACTTGCAACGCCATGGCGGCTTGCGCCGCGTCGATGTTGGTCCCCGGCACCATGATCATCAGCCGCTCGATCAGATTGCGCAATTCGCGGATGTTCCCAGGCCACTCGTACTGCTGGAACACCGCCATCGCCTCCGGCATCACCTCTTTCACCCGCAACCCCTGCTCCTCCGCATGCAGCTTCATGAAATGCCTGATGAGCAGCGGGATATCGTCCAGTCGCTCGCGAAGCGGCGGCACGATGATCGGCACGACGTTCAAGCGGTAGTAGAGGTCTTCGCGAAAGTGCCCCTTCTCGATCTCCGTCACAAGATCCTTGTTGGAGGCGGCCAAGACACGCACGTCGACCTTCATCAGCTTGGTCCCGCCGACCCGCGTGAACTGCTGCTCCTGGAGCACGCGAAGCACCTTGGCCTGGGTATTAAGGCTCATGTCGCCGATCTCGTCCAAAAAAAGCGTTCCTCCATCGGCCTGCTCGAACTGCCCGCGCTTCATGGAGGTGGCCCCAGTGAACGACCCCTTTTCGTGCCCGAACAACTCGCTCTCGATCAGCGTCTCGGGAATCGCGGCGCAGTTGACGGCGACGAAGGGCCGCTCGGCCCGCGCGCTGCGCAGATGCATGGCTCGTGCAACCAGTTCCTTACCCGTCCCGTTCTCCCCTCCGATGAGTACCCGGCTGTTCGTCGGCCCGGCCGTCTCGATCAGTTGCCGCAGTTGCTGCATGGCAGGCGACTGTCCGACCAGCTCGAACTTCCGTTGCACGGTGGTCCGCAGCGACTGGTTCTCCTGCTCCAATCGATGCTGCTCGAGCGCATGTTTCACCCGCAGCGTGACGTTTTCCAGCGACAGCGGCTTTTCGATGTAGTCATAGGCGCCGAGCTTGATGGCCTTGACGGCGGTTTCGATCGAGCCGTGGCCCGACATCATCATCACTTGCGCGTGCGGCACCAGTTCCTTGAGACGCTTGAGCGTCTCCAGCCCGTCCATTTCGGGCATCCAAATGTCGAGCATCATGAGATCCGGAGGATCCGTCGCATAGACCCGCAAGGCTTCCGCCCCGCTCTTCGCCACCGCAACGTCGTACCCTTCGTCCTGCAGAATGCTGCTCAACGACGAGAGGATCGCCTCTTCATCGTCCACGACCAATATCGAAGCCGACATCCCTGTCTCCCCGTAAAGCGTCACTCATCAACCGGCCCACATCGCATCAAGATCGCGCAACGGTCCGTTTGACGAATGCCGTATGACTATTGACTTCCAACCTACACCGGCAGCTCGAAGGTAAAAACTGCGCCCTTGGGCTGGTTGTTCCCCGCCTGGATCTGGCCCTCGTGATCGGTGATGATGCGCCGCACAATGGCCAACCCCAGTCCCGTGCCGCTCTTCTTTCTCGTGAAATAGGGCACGAACAGCTTTTCCTGGTCTTCGGGCGCGATGCCGGACCCTTCGTCCGCGATGCTGACGACCGCACGGCGCCGCTTCGTATCGTACAGCGTGGTCAGCCACACACGGCCTTTTTGTCCCATCGCCTGGATCGCGTTGTCCAGCAAGTTGACCAGCACGCGCTTGATCTGTTCCCAGTCGAACTTCAACGGCGGCAGGTCTTGGTCCAGCGAGACGATCAATTCGACGTCTTTGTGCGCCCCCCGGTACAGAGCCACCACTTCATTGACGACGTCGTGCAGCGACTGCTGGGCCAACTGCGGCGCCGGCAGCCGGGCGAACTTCGAAAACTCGTCGACCATGTGTTTTAGGCTCGTCACTTCGTTCACGATCACGTTGGTGGACTCGTCGAACACCCGATCGAAATCCGGCGCCTTCTCGAAGAATTTCTTGCGCATCCGCTGAGCGGACAATTGGATCGGCGTCAGCGGATTCTTGATCTCGTGCGCGACCCGCCGCGCGACCTCCTGCCAGGCCGCAACCTTCTGCGCCTTGAGCAATTCCGTGAGATCCTCGAAGACCAGCACGATGCCCAAGTCCTGATCGGTCTCGTCTTTCATACGGGAGCCGTGCAAGGCCATCGTCAGGAACTTGCCTTCGACCTCCACCGTCCCGTCCAGCGTCAAATCGTCCCGCTGGTCCTGCAGCATGCGGTCGTAGAGCGTCTGGAACAAGGTCAGACCGAACTCCTTAAAGACGTCGTTGGCCTGGCGGCCACGGATGCGGTCGGCAGCCAATCCAAGGATGCGCTCCCCGGACGGATTGAAGTTGGTCACCAGTCCGTTTTTGTCGATCGACAACAAACCCGCCGCGATCGTATCGACGACGGTTTCGATGTAGGCCCGGCGGCGGTCCAACTCGACGTTGTTCCGGCGCAGCGACTGGTTCGCCGACTCGATGGCCGACTTGCTGCCCTGCAAATCTTCGGTCATGCGATTGAACGAGTCGATAAGGGTGCCGATTTCATCCGTCGCCTTCGCATCGATCCGCACCGACAGATCGCCCTGTGCGATCGCTTCGGTGGCCTCCGCCAACCGCTGGATCGGCACGGTAATGCTTCGCGCGACGTAGAATCCGAACCAGGTCGCGCCGAACAGGATCAGGACCGTGATGACCGCCACGAAGAGATAGGCGCCGGCCTTGATGGGATTCTTCATGGCTTTGATCTGCTTGTAATCCTCATACTGGCGGCCGATGCCGTCCATCTTGGCCAGCAGCGACTCCGGCACGTAGGCATCAACGACCACCACGCCGCCGACTTCGTTTCCGCGGCCCGCCGCCGCGACCGGCGCGGCTGCGCGGACCAAGCGGCCGACCTGGGCCTCCTGGACCGTATTGGTTTCCTGTTTGCCGTTGATGGTTTGCAGCACCAGCTGCCCGATCGGCAGATCCAGCACCGCCGGCGGGACTTCCGGATCCACCGCCTTGGTCAGCGTTTCCATCTTGGCGGTATAGACCTCGATACCGGCGACGCCGAACTCCACCCGCTTGCGCGCCATCGCGGCAATGAGCAGATCACGCTGCTCCGGCAGCAGCATGTCCTCGCGGAAAATCTCCCGGCTGATCGCCCTCGCGCTGTTGACCGCCAGCGTGATGTGGCCGGCATGCTGCATCCGGGCCACCTCATAGGAATCGCGCATGACCCGATCGATCTGATCGCTGAACCAGACGTCGACGGCCTTGTTCACCAATCCGCTGGCCACCATGGCCAGCAATACGGTCGGGATCAGCGAGAACCCGATGAACGCCGCGACCAGCTTGGTTCGAAAGCCCGACCCGATCAGCCGATGCCGGCGCTCGAAGTAGGTTTTGATCAGGTTCCGGGACAGGAGCAGGAGGAGGACGACGACGCCGATCAGATCCAGGTTGATGAGCAGCAAGACCAGCGCGTAGCTGGTGGTCGGAATAATCGAGTCGCTTTCTTCACCGCCAGGAACGACGACTTGCGTATAGTAGAAGGTCAGCGAGAGGCAGCAGAGCAGCAGCAGCAGAACGATCCAGACCGGGCGGAGATGCCGCTTGCTCCGGTCCGCTTCCCGTTTCGTTCCGGCGGAGGCAGATTCGCGCGCCGGATCGGGCCGCGTCACGCCGGAACCACCGGGCAGGCGACGCTCCGGGCTGTTCCAGGGCATGGGTTTGGCTTCCCGTTGCAGATCACTCACGCCGGCATCCCTTCGTTTCGCTTACGCGGTATGACGGGAAAAGATGAATCAGTATAACGGATCTCCGGATGCGCCGCCGCGGTTGATTCACTCGGAGACCGGCATCTGGTCCGGCAGGGTAACGGTCAAGACTTGGTCGTCAGGCTCACGTATTTCATGCGCAAGGCGTACAGCATGTCGCGCAGCACCGCCTCTTCCTCGGCGGTCAGATTGCCCTTCGTCTTCGTTTCCAGCACGGAGAGCAGATCGATGATTTCTTTGGCTTGCGGGAGGTTGACCGGCATCGACGGCTGGCTGGGGTCCAGTTTCTCACCCATCAGCATGAGCGAGGAACTGCCGAGTGAAATCACGAAGGAACCGAAGGTGACCGGTACGCCGGACCCCTGAGCCGAGGTTTCCGAGGCGGGAGAGGATGGGGATGGAGCAGGCTTCTCGCCTCCGCCTCCGCCACGCCGGTCACGAACGACAAACCCCTCATCTTTCTCTGTGGCCACGGCCATTTCCTCCGCTCTGGATGCGGCGATAACCTACCACAGGCCTGGAGAGGGCGCAACTCGTTGAAGCCGGACCGGAACCAGGTATAATGGCCTCCGGCCGCGACAGGAAGGAACCACGATCGTGTCAGACGGATTTCACAAATTGACGGAGTTGATGGCCGCCTTGCGCGCGCCGAACGGCTGCCCCTGGGACCGCAAACAGACACATGAATCCCTGAAGCCGTACCTGCTGGAAGAAGCCTACGAAGTCCTCGACGCGATCGATCAACAGGACCTGGCGAAACTGCCCGAAGAGTTGGGCGACGTGTTACTCCAAGTCCTGTTCCATAGCCAGATCGGCGCCGAGGCCGGCACCTTTACCATCGATCGGGTGATGGAACTCCTGTCGGAGAAACTGATCCGCCGTCACCCCCACGTCTTCCCGAACGGCTCGCAGGACCCCAAGCCCGCGAATGCCGACCAAGTAGTAGCCAAGTGGGAAGACATCAAGAAGGCCGAGCGCCAGGCAGCGGGGCGATCGGACTCCGTGCTGGACGGTGTCCCCAAGACGCTCCCCGCCCTGCTCCGGGCCTACCAAATTCAGGCTCGCGCGTCGCGGGTCGGATTCGACTGGAACCGCGACCAAGCCGGTTTCGATCAGGTCTTGAGCAAGATCGAAGAGGAAATTCGGGAATTGCGGGTCGCCTTGCGGCAGCCGGCCTCCGACGGGACCGATGGGGCCAGACAGCATGAAATCGAGGCGGAATTCGGCGACGTGTTGTTCTCCTTGGTCAACCTGGCCCGGTTCGTCAAGGTTAACCCTGAGGATGCCCTCCGCCAGGCGATCGCTCGATTCGTCAGCCGCTTTCAACATATCGAAGCCCAAGCCGCTGGGTCAGGCAAGGCCGTAAGCGACCTGTCGCTTGACGAGATGAACCGGCTGTGGGAAGAAGCGAAGGCGCAGCAGGCCCGCACCGCAACGAGGATCCCATGAGCGAGGACTACCAAGAAGGCAAACGGGCCGGACTCCATCCCTTGGTGGTGGTCTTCGGCATCTTAGTCGGACTCTGGCTCTTCGTCGCGCTCATCGTCCCCAGCTCCAAGAACAAGCAGGCGGCCGGAACCGAAGGCCCTGCGGGGCCGATCATCGAGGACCCGGAAGCGGCGCCCGTCATCTTCAAGGTGCAGGCGACCGTGGCGGACATGAACGCCATCAGTCTCGTCGTGCCGGCCCAAGCCACGGAGAGCCAGGTGGTCGGCCTGCTCAAAAAACTCAGGAAGGAGCGGTTGGCGGGAACACTGGGAGACCTGCTGCCTGCCACGACACCCGGTCACAAGCTGGGGGATCATGCCATCGCGGAAATCTACGTCGTCTCGGACGCCAAGTATGCCGACGCCGAAGTCCTCCGCACCCTCACGCGCGGCGCCCATGCGCCGGGCGGTCTGTACCCGTCAACCGTGCCCTTTGAAGTCGCCATGGAGGAAATTCGCGGCCACTATCGCATCGACTTGAACAACACCAGCGCGCCGGACAACGCCTCGGTCGGATTCGCCGACGAATCCGGGGTGCACTCGAAGCGATATCGGAAGATTTTCTAGCCTATAGGTTTGCCCGCTTCTTGACTTCTTCCCGCAACGAATCCCGCTCCCGCTCCAGCCAGGCCTGCAGCTTGGGAAAGTGATGGGCCAGCGGGCCCACAAAGGGCGCGACCACAACCTCGCCCCGCTCCATCAGCTGGCCGTCCTCCTCCGCAAGCCTCAGCTTTTCGTCGGCGATGCGACGCGTGAGGACTTTCGACAGGAGCAGCTGTTGACCCGGCGACCCCGCTACCGCTCCCAGAAGCGCCGTCTTCAGCACCTCCAACTCATCCGGAATCGACACTTTCACGCGCGCCGCATACGTCGCGGGCCAGTGCGGCCGTCTGATCGTGTAGTCATATGAAAAGACCGGCTCGCGCGGTTCGCGAAACGGTCCGCTCACATCGAGAATCGTCAGGGTGTTTGGCGTCGTCATGTCTAATCCTTCAACTCCGTTCTCCCCGCAGGTACCGCACCACACACTCAGCCGCCCTGGCTCCGTCACGGATGCAGTCGGGAATGCCGACACCGCGATAGGCGGCGCCGGTGAGCACCAATCCGCCATACCGACTGAGCGCTCCTTCGATTTGCTCCACCCGGGCCACATGCCCAAGCAGGTACTGGGGCATGGCCTTCATCCAGCGATTGACCTCCACGTAGATCGGTTCTGCCGTCACGCCGCAAATCTGCTTCAGTTCCGCCTTGACCTTCGCCACCATCGCTCGATCGTCGAGTTCCAGTATACCTTCACGGCCCACACCGCCCACGTAGCACCGAACCATCAGCTGATCGGCAGGCGCGCGATGAGGCCACTTGAGCGAGGTCCAGGTGGCGGCGATCAGGTCCCGCTGCTCGGCCCGCGGCACGATGAACCCGAAACCTTGGACCGCTCCGCCGATTACGGAAGCCGGATAGGCCATCGCAACCGTCGCCGTGGAGGCATAGGGGATGGTTTCCAGCAGACCACTGGCGATCGGGGTCAGCGGACGCAACAGTTCGGCGGACGTATAGGCAGGCGCGGCCAGCACCAGACTCTCGACGGACAACGCGCCGTCCTGCAGCATGACGTCATAGGTCCACTTGCCGAGTTGATGAGAGCGCACACGCAACGATTCGACCACGGCGCCGCTCCTCAACTCCACCCCCTGTCCAGACAACCGCGCGACCAGCACCGAGACCAACGTGTCCAGCCCGTTCTTGAGGCTGACGAACATCGTCCGCTTGGTCCGGCCTGGCTGGGAGCCTGCTCCGGCCTGCTTCGCCGCCATCATGCCGCGGATCACGCTGCCATACTTTTGCTCCAGCTCGACGAAGCGCGGAAACGTCGCCTTCAGACTCATCTGCTCGGCATCCCCGGCATAGATGCCCGCCATCAGCGGTTCCATCATGCGGTCGAACGCCTGATGCCCGAAGCGTCGCCGGAAGAACGACGCCACCGACTCATCCTCCTCCGACCGTCGGGCCGGCAACAGACAATCCATGCCCATGCGCACGAGCCCGCCGAGGGACAGCAATCCGCTCTTCAGGAAGGGTGCAATCTGCCCGGGCGAGATGACCACCAGCCCCTCCGGCAGTTCACACAGCCGGCCGCCGGTATACACGAAGGCTTTCTTGCCCGTCTCGTTGGTGTTGATGAGTTGGTCGGCAAGCCCCAGCTTGTCGACGAGTTGCATGCCGGCGGGCTTGTTCGACAGGAAGGAATCCGGCCCGGCTTCCGTGACCAAATCTCCGATCCGATGGGTCACGATCTTCCCGCCGAACACCGGGGCGGCATCAAGGACCGTGCACTTGAGGGCAAAACCCGCTGCGGCGGCCTGCTCTTGGAGCGCAAAGGCGGTGGCCAGGCCCGAGATTCCGCCGCCGACGACGGCGACTGTACGCGGGGCGTTCACGATGGATCGGCCAGCGAAGTTTCGTGCGCGGCAAGCACGTCCGCCAGCGTGTCGATCATGGCCGGCGAATCGTTCAACATGGCGATACGTTCGAGTTGCAGGCCCCGTTGCTGGGCCAACTGTTTCAGCTCGATGTCGATGTCGTACAGCGTCTCGACATGGTCGCAGAGGAATCCGATCGGCGCCACAAGCACGTGCCGGTTCCCGGCCCGACTCAACTCCTCGATCGCCGACTCGACCGTCGGACCAAGCCAAGGCTCCGATGAGCGTCCCTGACTCTGATAGGCGAACTGCGTCGGCTGATCGTCCAACAGCGCGGTTACGGCTTCGACCGTCCCCTGCACTTCGGTGGGATAAGGATCCTTCATCGCCACGATGCGTTCCGGCAAACTATGGGCGGTAAACAAGACCGGCACTCTGGCACGCACATCTGCAGGAAATTTCCTCAGCCCCTGCCTGATATTTTCGGCAATGGCGCCGACGAGCTTCGGGTGGCGATTCCAACTGCCGACATAACTGACACGGCAGGCAGTCTCCCGGCCCGCCTGCGCCTCTTCCACTTTTTTTCGGTAGGCGCCGGTGCTCAACGACGATTGCTGCGGCGCCATGCAGAACCCGATCACTCGCGCTGGCCGCTCCACGAGCAATTCGGTGAACGTTTCTTTGATGAAGGGATGCCAGTGCCGCAGGCCGACAAAGACCCGATAACGCGCGCGGCCCGAGGCGTTCAAACGGGCTTCAAGCTTCTTCGCCACGTCGTTTGTGATGCCGACGGCCGGCGACTTCCCACCGGTGGCCCGGTAGCGCTCGCGAATCTCTTCGACCAATTCAGGAGGCGTCGGACGGCCGCCGCGTACGTCGAGCAGGAAGGGCTCCACGTTCTCCAAACAGTCCGGCCCGCCCATCGCCATCAGCAACACCGCGATGGGCTGTTTCGTCTCCGTCATGAATCCCTCTTCGTCCTCCGCTTCAGTTGGGCGGTTTGATCCACCCCAATTGCGCGCGTCGAACAAACACCGCTCTCAGCCTGAAGTGATGATTGATCTGGCGTGCGCGTTCCGCGAGCACGGAGGACAACACTCCGACCAACTATCTCGCGCTGAGCTTGTGGATCATATTGATGGCGGCTTCGACATGTTCGACCGGCGTCGTCGGCAGGATGCCGTGGCCTAAATTGAAGATATGCCCCTGACGGTTGCCCGCGCGCCGCAGAATATCTTCGACGCGGCGTTCGATTTCATGCAACGGGGCATAGAGCGTGACAGGGTCGAGATTTCCCTGAACGGCACGATCGTAGCCGATCATGGCCCAGGCTTCGTCGAGATGGACCCGCCAATCGACGCCGATCACGTCGCCGCCCGCCTCGCGCATCTGCCGCAAGATGGCCGTCGTGCCGGTCCCGAAGTGAATCATCGGCACGCCTTCGCGCGCCAGTCCGTCGAAAATCAGCTGCACGTGCGGCTTCACATACTCCGCATAGTCGCCGGCGGACAGACAGCCGACCCAACTATCGAACAGCTGAATCGCCTGGGCGCCGGCCTGAATCTGTCGGCGCAGATAGCCGGTCACGACGCGGGCCAACTTATCCATCAATTTGTGCCAGACGTCCGGCTCACGGTACATCATCGTCTTCGTCAAGACGTAATTCCGGGATCCGCCGCCTTCGATGGCGTAACTCGCCAGTGTGAACGGGGCGCCGGCGAACCCGATCAAGGGCACGCGGCCGCTCAAGGCCTTGCGCGCCTGCCGGATGGCGTCGGCGACATAGTCCAGCTCGCTCCCATCGATCATCTTCAGGCGTTCGACATCCGCCTTCTCCCGCACCGGATTGTGGATGACCGGACCTTCACCTTCCGCGAATTCCAAGTTCAAGCCCATCGCTTCGAGCGGGAGGAGAATATCGGCAAAGATGATGGCCGCATCGAGCGGAAATCGGTCAATCGGTTGGAGAGTCACTTGGGCGGCCAATTCAGGCGTCTTGCAAAGCGCCAGCATCGAGTGTTTGGCGCGGAGCGAACGGTATTCCGCCATGTAGCGCCCGGCCTGGCGCATGAACCACACCGGGGTACAATCGACCGGCTCGCGCCGGCAGGCCTTGAGAAATCGATCGTTCATGATCGGGGCATTCTAGGTGGCTCCGGTGGAGGGTGTCAAACCGCCGAAGACGGCCACCGGAGCCGGCTTGAGGAAACCTGCGGCAATCCCCTGCTTGCTGGACAGCCCCCCGCAATCCGCTACAATCGATGAGGGGGAAAAAGCCCGTACCATTCGGGGATAAATCATGTATAATGTGGTTCCATTATCCGACGGCAGACCCGTTCAGGCCGAATGGCCCGTTTGCCGTGCAACCTGCCTCGTGAACCACCCTCAAGTGCCGAGGCTTCACTGCGTGCCCTAGCCCACTGAGTGTGCCCGGCAATCTTCGCCTGGCGTGACCGGAGGTAATCGAATGTCCGACGTGCGAGTGTTGCACCCGACGAAAGCCCAAGACCTGCTGTACACGTTTCTCCGCTGGTTCGACTCCTGGGCGGGCCTCGAATACATGAAGACGGACGGCGTCCCGAAGATGGACTGGTTCCGCTGCGTACCGATCATCGCCGTCCACCTGATGTGCCTCGGCGTGATTTGGGTCGGCGTGAGCTGGATCGCGGTGGCCGTGGCCGTCGCCTTCTATTTCCTGCGCATGTTCGCCATTACCGGCTGGTACCATCGCTATTTCTCGCATCGCTCGTTCAAGACGACCCGCGGGTGCCAATTGGCCTTTGCGATCCTGGGCGGCTCTTGCGCGCAGCGCGGCCCGCTCTGGTGGGCCGGCCATCACCGGCACCACCATATCGCCTCCGACACACCGGATGACGTCCATTCACCGCGCCAGGGCGGCTTCCTGTGGTCGCACATTGGGTGGTTCACGTCGCAAACCCATTTCGCCCCCCGGCTGAAGAGCATTCAGGATTTTGCCAAGTATCCGGAGCTGCGGTTCCTGGATCGATTCGACATCCTTGTCCCGACGATCGCCGGATTCGCCATGTTCGGTCTCGGCAAAGTCCTGGAGCTCTATGCACCGGAATTGGGCACGAACGGCCCGCAGATGCTCATCTGGGGCTTTTTCATCTCCACCGTCGCGCTGATTCACGGCACGTGTACGATCAATTCCCTCTCGCACGTCTACGGCTCGCAGCGTTATGCGACGGGGGACGACAGCCGCAACAACTTCATCCTCGCCCTGATCACGATGGGCGAAGGCTGGCACAACAACCATCACTACTATCCGGCGTCGACGCGACAGGGATTCTACTGGTGGGAGATCGACATGACCTACTACTGCCTGAAGACCATGGAATGGCTCGGGTTGGTGTGGGACATCAAAGAAGTGCCGGTCTACGTCCGCGACGGCAAGAGCCGCCAGGAATCGCTCGCAGTCAACGCCATCGCTTAGCCGCTAGACCCAATCCGACTCTTCACGGGCAGGCCGCGTCGCGGCCGGCCCGGAACAGGCCGCCCGAATCCGCGCCGACTCCTGATCGATCGCACGTCGCTCCGCTTCAGGCACGATCCAGGCTTCCCCCGCAGCCAATTCGAACCGATAGTGGTTCTTCCGCGCCGAGAACCATTCGACATAGGGATGCGGCACGAGGTTGGGGTGCGGATCGAACGAGATCAGATTCACCGTCCCCATTTGCGGGCTCTCCAGATCCCCGATCACCTGCGCCGCCATATCGTCGTCCTCGAATCGGCCGTTCCGGAATTGAATTACCTGGCCGGCGATGTCGGCTTTGAAATTCCCGGCGAGATACAGATCGACGGGACCGATCGCCGCAAACACGATGCGGCCGACCACCGTCCCCTCGACACGGTTGTCGAGAAATCCCTCCTGCACCCATCGCCCGTTTCCGAATTTTTGTGCCATCCTGTCTCCTGCCTTATGGAGCCGGAGCCGCCTTGGCATCGGCCTTCGGCGCTTCGCCGCTGAGCGCTCCAATGACCACGGCCACCAGAATCAACCCGCTTCCGATCCATCCCTGCCAGTCCAACGTCTCGCCGAGAAAATACCACGACAGCCAAGCGGCATAAGCCGGCTCCGAGGCAAACACCAGCGCCACCTGCTGAGCTGGAACCAGTTGCTGGGCCCACATCTGCACCGCAAAAGCCCCGGTCGCCAGTCCGCCCGTGATCGCCAACCCAATCAACAGCACCATGGTGGGCGCATAGGCGGCGACCGGAGCATGTTCCCACATGGCCGTCGGCAGAAAGAGCAGGGTCACCGCCGCCATTTGCCAGAGGAGAAGCGACGGCGCATCGAAGGCCCGGGTGAATTTTTCCAAACAGACGATATGTCCGGCGAAGGCTACGGCACAGCCTAGAGTCATGAGATCGCCGACGTTCATCGAGGCGCTGGGTTTCACCAGCAGCCACAACCCGGCCGTTGCGATCCCCGTCGCGAGCAACACGCGCAGACTGAACCGTTGCAGGATCATCGGCACAAAAATGACATACAGCGCGGTCAGAAAAGCCGAGTTGGACGCACTGGTGTAGCGCAGGCCGACCGTTTGGAGAACGTACCCCAGGAAGAGAAAGACTGTGGCGATGCCGCTGGCGATCAGGATGTCTGTCCGGCGATGGAGTTCGTGTCGGGACAGACCGAACCAGGCCGCCACGAGGAGCGTACCCAACAAAAACCGAAGCAAGAGAAACGAGAGCGGCGGCATCTGCTCGAGCGCCGCTTTGGTGGCGGGAAACGTCGCGCCCCAAATCAGGGTCGTGAGCAGGAGCGCTAGGCGCGGCATAGGATTGAAAACGTGTTGAGGGCTGAGTCTTGGGTACGGAGCGGAGAATGAATCGAATTCCCGTCACCCAGCACTGAGCAGTCAGAACTCAGCACTGCTTACGGCTTACACAGCGTGCAGCGCCGCTGTTGCGTCGTCCCCGCCTGTTCCATGGCGGCCAGGGCCCGTTCCTTGTCCGGGTAGTCGAACCAGCCGCCTTCCCAGAAATCACTGGACGAATGGACCGAAGGAACTTCGGAACAACGGTCCTTGTGGAGCGTCACCCGGTCGATGGAGCGCGCGATGTGGATCCAGTAAATCATGTGGTCCGGAACAGAGCGAGACCGAACGGGCAGGGGCGGCAATCACGAAGCGGGGCGGACCCCAATCCCCTGAACCCCAGCCTGTCTATGGAAGGAGTTGCCACTCATCCTTTTCGATCACCACTTTAACCCCCGTCTCAAGCTTCTTCACGTCTTCCTTTTCGAAAAGCCGGAAATAGCGCTCGATCCGATCGTCGTCGTCGATCCGTTCTTCCTGCATCATACCGTTGGTGCTCTTGTACCGTCTGATCAACACCGCCATCGCACATCCTCCTCAATCCCACTCAGAATGCCCCTAGTCTCCAAACCAGGAAGGTGTGCTACAATACGGCATCGTTGAATCAACGGTCAAGGGCGCGCCCCCGCGGCTGCCGCCGATTTGACGGACAAGGATCATCACCATGCCGATCTATGAATACCGCTGCGGCAGTTGCGAAAAAACCTTTGAGGCGACCCAGTCCGTGCATGCCCGGGTCGAAGACACGATCTGTCCGTTTTGCGACGCGCAGGAGGCCACACGGCTAATCTCCCCCGTCGTCTCCAAGATTGTCGGCAGCCACAAACCGGGGTTCGCCGAGATGAAAGCCTACGACATGTACAACGAGCGGATGGACAAATTCGCGAAGCTCCCCCCGCTCACCGGCAAACGGGATACCCCGCCGCCCAACATCACGTCGGAGTCCGATTCGTCTTCCGGCACACCGCCAGCCACTCCGTGAGGTCGCGCCGCGCCATTTCGTCCACCATCTGCGAAAAGGACTCTTGATGAATCTTGCCGCTCTGCTGGTCGCTCTGCTCGTGACGCTCGCCGGTCCCCTCTCTCCCGCCGCCGCCGAAGTATCAGGGAACCTGACGATTGCCGGCAACGGTCCCGAACTGCCCACGATCGAGGCCCTTGCCCGAGCCTTCGAGAAAGCCAATCCGCGCGCCTACCTCGACGTCGTGTGGGACGACCAGACGAAACCGATCGAGATGGTCAAGGCCGGCGAAGCACACGCGGCCGTCGCTGGCGCGGAAGAGCCGGGGCTGGTCGCCACGCCGATCGCCTGGGACGGTATCGGCATCCTCGTCCATCTGTCGAATTCCACGAAGGAAATGACCAAGCTGCAGTTGGCCGACCTCTTCTCCGGCAAGATCAAAGAATGGTCTGAACTGGGAGGGCCGGAAAGCAAGGTGCTGTTGATCGACCGCCCCAAGAATCAAAACATCCGGGCCGCATTCGAATCCGGGCTGGGCATTGCCGGAAAGATCCCAGAGAGCGCGAAAGTCGTGGGCAAGGACGACAAAGTGGTCAAGACCGTGGTCGGCACCCTGCCGCCACTCTCGGCCGTGGCCTACATCTCCCTGCATCAGGGACTCTCGGTTGTCACAAGCGGCGTGGCCGTCCGCCTCCTGCCCATCGACAAGGTCGAGCCGGAAATTCCGACGGTCAAAGACGGCCGCTACCCTCTGCGCCGGCCCGTCCTCCTGGTCTCGAAGAAAGAATCGAACCCCTTGCTCGAGGCGTTCGCGCAGTTTGCTACCTCCGCTGCCGGACAGCAGATCGTGTCCGAAACTTATATTCCCGTCGATCGAAAATAATTCCGCATCCTTCATGAAGGAGGACTTTATGCAGACGAGGCATTTATCGAGAGCCATCCTCACCGGGCTGGTCACCCTCCTCGTTCTCTCAGCCCCTGCCGTCCGGGCCGCCGAACAAGAAAGCGGCAAAGGCGCCATCGTCGAGGGCGCGGGCTTTACGCTGTACGACATGGAGTCGATCAAGGGATCGGACACCGATAAGGTGGACCGGGCGCCGGTCTGCGACCGCAGCAAGCGGCCGAAAATTTTCAAGGTGGAACCGGACGAGGCCAAACCGGGGCAGAAAGTCACGATCAAGGGCGAGAACTTCGGCACCAAGGAATGCTTCCACGGCGTGGCTTTCAGCGCGGCCGGCGCCGCGAAGATCGATTACAACTTTCTGAACGAATCCACCATTGAAGCGACCGTGCCGGACGTGAAGGCCGGAATGACCTTCATCGACGTCGTTGCCGGCGGCGGGAACGCCCGCTCCAAGGGATTTTTGGTTCAAGTCAAGTAACCGCAGTACCCGGCGAGGCCCTGCCTCGCCGGGTACTGCGGGCCCCTTCACGGACTCAATTTCGCGACGCTTTATCCACCCCTGTTCGTTCCGTCTCCCTCGACAGACCTCTTGATCCTATGCTAACTTACGCGTTCCTTTGCGCCAGGAAACTGGGAGCGAACGGTGGGCCTCTTGGGCAACAGGAAAGATATGTTCAAGAAGATTCTCGTGGCCAATCGCGGTGAGATCGCCATGCGCATCATCCGCGCCTGCCGCGAACTCAACATCGCGACCGCGGCGATCTATTCGGAAGCCGACTCGACCGGGATTTACGTCAAGAAAGCGGACGAGGCGTTCCTCGTCGGCCCGGGACCGGTCAAGGGGTTCCTCGACAGCCAGCAGATCGTCGATATCGCCATGCGAATCGGCGCTGATGCCATCCATCCAGGCTATGGTTTTCTTTCTGAAAACGCGGAGTTCGCCGAACTCTGCCACGCTTCCGGCATCACCTTCATCGGCCCGTCTCCTGCAGCAATTACCCTCATGGGCAGCAAGGTCAAGGCGCGGGAATTGGCGAAGCAAGTCGGCGTGCCGATCGTGCCGGGCACCGAAGGCGGTGTCACAGAGGTCGGCGAGGCCTTGGCGTTCGCCAAACAAACCGGTTATCCCGTCATCATCAAGGCCAGCGCCGGCGGCGGAGGCCGCGGACTCCGCGTCGTTCGCTCCGACCGCGAGTTGCGCGAGAACATGGAAGTGGCCTCCCGCGAAGCGCAGGCCTCGTTCGGCGACGGCAGCGTATTCATCGAAAAATACATCGAAAAGCCGCATCACATCGAATTCCAAATCCTCGCGGACCGGCATGGGAACATCATCCATCTGGGCGAACGCGACTGCTCGATCCAGCGCCGCCACCAAAAGCTGATCGAGATCGCGCCCTCGCTGATCCTGACCCCCAAGTTGCGGGCCGAGATGGGCAAGGCCGCGACCACGATCGCCAAAGCCGTCAACTACGATAACGCGGGCACCGTCGAGTTCCTGCTGGATCAGGACGGCAAGTTCTATTTCATCGAAATGAATCCCCGGCTGCAGGTCGAGCATACAGTGACCGAACAGATCACCGCGATCGACATCGTGAGGAACCAGATCTCGATCGCCGCGGGTAAGCCGCTTGATATTCAGCAGAAAGACGTCACGCTCCAGGGTCATGCCATTCAATGTCGGATCAACGCGGAAGATCCGAAGAACAATTTCATGCCCTGCACCGGCACCGTCACGGCCTACTTGTCGCCGGGCGGCATCGGCGTGCGCATCGACGGCGCCGTCTACAAGGACTACACGGTCCCCCCCTACTACGACGCCTTACTGGCCAAACTGACCGTCCGAGGCCGGACATGGGAAGAAACCGTCAGCCGTATGCGGCGGTCGCTGGAGGAGTATGTGCTGCGCGGCGTGAAGACGACGATCCCGTTCATGAAGGCCATTATGCAGGACCAGGACTTTTTGGCCGGCCGTTTCGACACCTCGTATCTCGATACGCACCCAGATCTGTACCACTACGACGAATTCGAACAGCCGGAGGACCTCGTGTTGGCCCTCGCGGCCGCAATCGCCGCCTACGAAGGACTCTAGGCCGGCACAGTCCAATCGCTACGGTCATGACACAGGCGTTCAACGATGGCACGTAAACGAACTGTCCCCAAGAAGTCACCTCCGAAAAAGCGCGGCGCCGCACCGGCCATCCGTACCTCCAAGGGGCTCAAGGCCGGCATGCAGGACTTGGCCATCCAGCCGGCGCCAGGCAAGCCGGTCCTCATCACCGATGTCGCCCTCCGCGACGGACATCAATCGTTGCTCGCCACCCGGATGCGGACGGAAGACATGCTGCCGATCGCTCAGAAGCTCGACGCGGTCGGGTTCTGGTCGTTGGAGGTCTGGGGCGGGGCCACGTTCGACACCTGCCTGCGTTTCCTCAAGGAAGATCCCTGGGAGCGGCTCCGCGCCCTGCGCGCCGCGATGCCGAACACCAAGCTGCAGATGCTGCTGCGCGGCCAGAACCTGGTCGGCTACCGGCACTATGCCGACGACGTCCTGGAGCGCTTCATCGAACGGTCTGCGAGCAACGGCATCGACGTCTTCCGCGTGTTCGACGCGCTGAACGACGTCCGCAACCTCGACCGGGCGCTCCGCGAGGTCAAGGCCAACGGGAAACATGCCGAAGCCGCAATCAGTTATACCGTCAGCCCCGTCCACAGCATCGACCGGTTCGTCGACATGGCGAAGCAACTGGAGGATCTGGGCACGGACACGCTTTGCATCAAGGACATGGCGGGCCTGCTGGCTCCGCTGGACGCCTATCATCTCGTGCGTCGGCTGAAAGCGGCGGTCAAGGTTCCGATCCATCTGCATTCACACTACACATCCGGTATGGCCTCCATGTCGTCCCTGATGGCGATTCTCGGCGGGCTCGACATGCTCGACACCGCCATGTCGCCGCTGGCGGGCGGGACGTCCCACCCGCCGACGGAAACCCTGATCGCCTCGCTCAAACAGACGCCCTACGACACCGGGCTCGACCTGGCCTCGTTCCAGCCGATCACGGAACACTTCCGAACCGTGCGCCGCAAGTACCGCCAGTTCGAGAGCGATTTCACCGGCGTCGACGCGGAAATCCTGACCTCTCAGATTCCCGGAGGCATGTTGTCCAATCTGGCGGCGCAGTTGACCGAACAGAATGCGCTCGACCGCATGAAAGAAGTACTCGACGAAGTCCCCCGCGTGCGAAAGGACATGGGTTATCCGCCCCTGGTGACGCCGACCAGTCAAATCGTCGGCACTCAGGCCACGTTGAACGTGCTGACCGGCGAGCGATACAAAGTCATCACGAACGAAACCAAGAACTACTTTCTGGGCCTGTACGGTCGTGCGCCCGGCCAAGTCGACCGCGACATCCTGGCCCGCGCCATCGGCCATGAGGAACCGATCAAGACCAGACCGGCCGACCGGCTGGAGCCCGAGTTGGACGCGATCAAGAAAGATCTGCCCGCTTCGGCCGATACGGTGGAGGATCAGCTCTCCTTCGTGCTCTTCCCTGCGATCGCCCGCGATTTCTTCGAGGCGCGCGAGAAGGGCGACTTGGTCCCGGAGCCGTTGGAGTCGAGCCTCGTCAAAGGCCCGGCCGTCGCCGGTGAATTGCATTTGGCGCCGGTGGAATTCAACGTGACCGTCCACGGCGAAACGTACCACGTGAAGGTGTCCGGTTCGGGCCGAAAGACCGACGGCCGCAAACCCTACTACATCCGCGTCAACGACAAGCTGGAGGAAGTTTCGCTGGAGCCGATCCAAGAGATCTTGGCCGGTGTGCCCGAAGCGCCGGAAACAGGAACCGGCTCCAAACCCAAGCGGCCCAGACCCAGCAAGCCCGGCGACGTCGCGCCGCCCATGCCGGGCCGCGTCGTGAAAGTCCTGGTGGCCAAGGACGACCGCGTCAAGGCGGGCGATCCATTGCTCATCATCGAAGCCATGAAGATGGAAAGCCGCGTACCGGCGCCGATCGACGGCAAGGTCACGGGAATCCTGGTGGCCGAAGGGGACAACGTCAAAACGGATGAAACCGTCATCCAACTCGAGTAGACCGCGCTCCCGCGTTTCCCTGCCCGTCCCCATCGGTTTCCGGCCCCACGCCGGCCTGACGGCTCTGCTCCTGCTTATGCTCTTAGCCGGCTGTTCCTCGACACCGCCGTTACCCACCCACTTTGAAGCGTTCGACCGCATGCCGGTGCAATCCGTCCACGTCCTCGGCCAACAGATCGCATATCTGGACATCGGCAGCGGGCCGCCCGTCATCCTGATCCACGGTTTCGGCGGCTCCATGTGGCAATGGGAACATCAGCAGCGGGGGCTTTCAACCCACGTTCGCGTCATCACACCGGACCTCATCGGCTCCGGACTCTCGGACAAGCCGGACATCCGCTACAGCCCCGAGGAACAGCTGCAATACTTCGTCGCGTTCATGGACGCGCTCCACATCCCCCGGGCCACCCTGGTCGGCAATTCCATGGGGGCGGGACTTGCCATCGGTATGGCCCTGACCCATCCCACCCGTGTGGCCGACCTCGTCTTGGTCGACGGCCTGCCCCGGGATGTTCTGGGTAATGTGACGAGTCCTTCGATCAAACGTGCGCTGGAGACCGGCGCGCCGGCCTGGCTGGTTTCGTTCGGCAATTGGCTGTTCGGCGGTCTCTTGATCGAGTCGGTCCTGAAAGAAATCGTCCACGATCCGGCGCTCCTCACACCGGCCGTCCTGGAGCGATCGAATCGAAACCGCCAACGGCCCGGCCTCATCGCCCCCCTCATGACCGCGCGGGATAACTTGCCCCTCTGGGAAGCGGGTTTCGCCACCAGATTCGACGAGATCACCCAACGGACGTTGATCATCTGGGGCGAGGACGACCGCGTCTTTCCTCCCGCCGTGGGCGAGGAGATTCATCGCCGCATTCCCGGCTCGCGATTGGTCCGCATTCCGAAAGCCGGCCATATCCCACAATGGGAACAGCCGGAATCGGTGAATCGGGCGTTGCTGAGTTTTCTGGGATTCTGAGCCTTCAGGACAGAACCGGAGGGACTTGGTACAATGCAGCCGACCACATTAGCGGAGGACCCCTCGATGCGGAACCCACGTCATGTCCTGCTCGGCGCGATCGCACTGTTCGCACTCATCATCTCCGCCTGCAGTAGCACCGGCAGCGGCACCACGTTTCTCTACAAGAACCTCCCCATCGCCGACGGCAGCGCCCTGGCCGGCGAAGGCCACAGTGTCCTCTTCAAGGGCAGCCCGTTGATGCTGTCCGGCACGGGCATCAAAGTCGGAGAGACCCTCCGCGACGTCAAACTTGCCCAGACAGATCTGTCGCTCATCAACATCGTCGACACCAAGGGCAAGGGCAAGGTCCGGATCATCAGCGTCGTGCCGTCGCTCGACACCAAAGTCTGCGAACAGCAGACGCACCATCTCAGCGAGAAGAGCAAAGGGCTCGACAGGATGGTCGAACTGATCACGGTCAGCATCGACACCCCCTTCGCCCAGAAGCGCTTCGCCGAAGAAGCCAAGATCTCGAACGTAACCTTCCTCTCCGACTACCGCGGCGCCGACTTCGGCAGGACCTACGGCCTCTTGCTAAAAGATCCGCACATCCTGGCCCGCGCCGTCATGGTGGTCGACAGTCACAACAAGGTGCGCTATCTCCAGATCACGCCGGAATTGGCCCAACTTCCGGATTTGGACGAAGCCTTCACCGTGGCGCGATCATTGATCACGGCCAGCTAACGTCCAGGCTGAGGCAAATATTGAGGTTGACCACCGTTCACGCGAGGGACCAAGGCAATAGTCAGGGCGTCGCGCCTCGCACAGCCACCTTGCGCCGGATTCTCCTCGGCCTTCGTCTCCACTTTCCGACTGGGACGCCCTGATGGCTCACTATGACCTCCTCGTCATCGGCACCGGCCCGGCCGGGCAAAAAGCCGCCGTCCAGGCCGCCAAACTCGGCAAGAAGGTCGCGATCGTCGAACGCAAAGACGTAGTCGGCGGCGTCTGCATCAACACCGGCACGATCCCGAGCAAGTCCCTCCGCGAGGCGGTTCTCTATCTGTCTGGGTTCCGACAGCGCAACCTTTACGGCGCCGGCTACCGGCTCAAACAGACCATCACGATCGAAGACCTTGCCCTGCGCGCCCGCCACGTCATCACCCATGAAATCGAGATCGTCCGGAATCAAATGGCGCGCAACCGTGTGGACATGCTGCACGGCACCGCCGCCTTCGTCGATCCCCACCGCGTTCGCATCCGTCAGGCGGGCGGCGCCGTCGAACACGAAGCCGACTATGTCGTCATCGCGGTCGGAACCGAACCGGCGAGGCCGGCCAAGATCCCGTTTGACGACCAAACCATCATCGATACCGACGGCCTGTTGCAGTTGAACCGGATTCCCGACTCGATCGTGATCGTCGGCGGCGGCGTCATCGGCACGGAATACGCATCCATCCTCGCCATGCTCGGCATCCCCGTCACGCTCATCGACAAACGCCCGCGGCTCTTGGAATTCGTCGATGGCGAAATCATCGCGGCGCTTCAACAGCAGATGAAGGACATCGGCGTCACGCTCTATCACGACGAGGAAGTGCTGGCGATCACGAAGCAGCCGGACGGCTGCATCCACGTCGCCTTGGAACGCGCCGCGCCCCTGACGACCACGACACTCATGTACTCCATCGGCCGCGTCGGCGCGACCAAAGACCTCAACCTCGAGGCGGTGGGCCTCAAGGCGGACGAGCGCGGACGGCTGGCCGTGAACCGGCATTTCCAAACCGCCGTGCCCCACATTTACGCGGTCGGCGACGTCGTGGGATTTCCCGCCTTGGCCTCGACGTCGATGCAGCAGGGCCGCCATGCCTCCTGCCACGCCTTCGGCCATCCCGACCGCACCGATACCGAACTCCTCCCCTACGGCATCTACGCCATCCCGGAAATCTCGATGGTGGGCAAGACGGAGGAAGAGTTGACAGCCGCCGGCGTCCCTTACGGCGTCGGCGTCGCGCGGTACAAAGAAATCGCGCGCGGGCAGTTGATCGGCGACGTAAGCGGCCTGCTCAAACTGCTCTTTCACCAGCGGAGCCTCGAGCTGCTCGGCGTCCATGCCATCGGCGAAGGCGCAACAGAACTGATTCACATCGGGCAGGCGGTGATGGCCTATCACGGAACGATCGAGTACTTTATCGACACCGTCTTCAATTACCCGACGTTGGCCGAGTGCTACAAAGTCGCGGCGCTCGACGGCATCAACCGGCTGCCGCGCCCCTGGGCACCCCGCTAACCGTCTCCACCCTTGAGCAAAGGAGTTCCGGATGTCGTTCAGCCGTCATCTGCGCAAGCTGGCCGAACCGATTTGGCAGGCCCAATTGACTCACCCGTTCGTCGTCGCCCTCGGCAACGGCACACTCCCGGCGCACAAATTTCGTTATTACATTCTGCAAGACGCGCGGTTCCTCGGTGACCTGGCAAGAGTCTTCTCCGCTGCCGCTCTCCGGGCGCCGGATTCTGAATCCGCCTTGCGTTTTACCAAACTTGCCGAAGAGACCATCGTTGTCGAACGAAGCCTGCATGAAGGCTACGGCTCGAAGTGGAAGATGACTGCGAAACAGATGACCTCCGTTCCGATGGCGCCGACCAACTATGCCTATACCAGACATATGCTGGCGGTAGCCGCATCGGGAACGGCGGCGGAGATCACGGTCGTCGCCCTCCCCTGCGCCTGGATCTATTGTGTCGTCGGCCAGCACTTGTTGAAACAAGGCCCGCCGAAGAAAAGCCACCCCTATCGCGACTGGCTCATGCTCTATGCCTCACCGGAGTTCGCCGAGGTACAACGCTGGATGCGCAAGAAAGTGGACGCATGGGCCAAGACCGCCGGCAAGGACGAGACGCGTCGGATGGAAGAGGCGTTTGTGATCAGTTCGCGGTATGAGTGGATGTTTTGGGAGATGGCGTGGAACGAGGAAGAGTGGCCGGTGTAGCGATGGATCCTGTCGTCGAGTAGCCCAAGCATGCTCGCACCCCCGCCCGGTGTGGGGTCCCCCGCTGCGCGTGCTTGGGCGCCCACTCGACGCCACCCATCGCTCACCTTTTGAGGGCCGAAGAGGGGCTGGGGGAATTAGTCCGAACGAATTACCCCTCACTTCCAGTACACACCTTTATATTCATTTACTTTGTACATGGCTCCATAAAACAACACTCCGAAGAGGAATCCCCAAACACCTAAGGCCGTACTCCAGATGATCAGACCTGGCTGCGACGGAGACCACAGGATTGACACATAGAGGACAAACACTGAAATAAGGAGGAGACCCAGAAACAAACTATATCCCAAAGTTTCCTTGAAACCGTTTGCCTTGAAGTTTGCTATTGGCTTCCATCTAAAAATAGAGGCAACGGCTGCTCCTCCCAACAACGCCATCACTGTCGTTGCTCCGAGTGCGGCCAGGACGCTACCCTTGTGTAAGAACACCACAACAGTAACCAAGAGCGAGAAGATCCCGCTCACAACACCTGAAAAAGCCTGACCCAAGCATTAGGACTTATGAGTAGACTGAGCAGATAGCTCCCATTGCGATCTACTTCAAGATGCTCTGTATTTTCCTGGGCAAACATGAGGCAAGTATAGCATCCCCATAGAGACAGTCCTTCATTCGATATGCTAATGCGTAAGCTGCGCAGGAATTGGCAATGACTCTACGACAAGTCTGGCTGAATCTGGGTGTATTAGGGCTACTGACTGCGCTGCTCGCACTAGTCTATTGGCAGCATACAGGTGTGCGGGCGGTGCCGGAGTTGATCGAGGATTTGCGAAGCGAAGACGCGCAGCGGCAGATGTTGGCGGCGGAGGGGCTGAAGACGATCGGACCGGAGGCAGCCCTGGCTGTTGTACCACTAGTCACTACCGCCGTATCGACATCGAGCCTCTCGGTCAGCCAAGCGGCGGCCGGCGCACTCCCGCCGATCGATCTCAGCGCGGCGCGACAGGTGATGGCCACCTGGCTGCCGAAGCTCACAGATGCGGACCACGAGGTCCGACGCGATGCGGCGGCGATCCTTGGTGCGCTCGGGCCGGTGGCGGCGCCGGCTGTTTCCGCACTGCTGTCGGCCCTGGACGATTCCGATACACTGGTGCGAGAGCGGGCGACCCGCGCGCTCGGCGCGATCGGCCTCCCGATCGATGCCGTCATGCCCGGTTTGCTTCGAGCGCTCCACGATCCGGAATGGACCGTCCGCCACGCGGCCGTCTCACAACTGTCTTTTGGTGGATTCTCCAGCCCGGAAACCCTCACCGCCCTCCATGAACTGACCAAGGATGACAATCAGACCATTGCACAATTAGCGCAGCTGGCGGTCACCAGACCGGAGCGTGAACCTCAAGCGGCCACGTATACGTTCATGTTGCAGCATGAGACGGGTCGCGTCTATTCCCTGCATCAGTTGGCGAAACTCGGGCCTCGCGCCGCGGAAGCGTTGCCGACGATCAGCGCGACCCTCTCGTCCGACCGCCCGCTGGAACGATACCTGGCCGTGCGTGCGTTGGAAGCGATCGGCAGGCCGGCGCTGACCGCGCTCACCACCGCCTTGCAGGACAACGACCCGATCGTGCGTGACGCCGCCTTGCAGGCGGTCCGCAAGCTCGGCGAATCAGAGCAAACGAATCCATGACCGATCGATTTGATAGCCGGCGACAAACCGTCGTCACGCTTACCACCTACTGGAGTTGTATTCTGCTCGGATTGGCGATCCCCGGCTTGTCCACGGTCGCCGTCGATATGCTCAAACACGGGCAGTCGTTGGGGCAGGCTCTACACCAATGGCACATCCACCTGTTCGCCCCAGGCTTCAACCTATTTCTGGTCGCCCTCTTGAATGCCTTGCCCTTCGTCTTGTTCGCCGTCTTTGTGCTCTTCCACCTCGGCCTGGCCGATCGCCGATCACCCGGCTGGCTCCGACGCCTATCAGGCGTTGTGCTCGCAACCCTCGTGGCCATCGGCTTGAGCCTCTGGACCCACGTCATGACCCTGTGGCACCCCGACGCACAGGGGGCCTTGGCCTATTTCATGTTGCCTATGCTTCTGTTGCTCGTGATCCCAGCCTGTTATGTCCTGGGCTGGGCCGGTTGCTTCGCCTGGCAGCAGCTCCGATCGGCCGATTCTCTTGCTCAGTAATCGCTTCGCCGCCTGAACGGACTGGACAGGCACGCCCCCCTGAGTATAATGGCGACCCAATGATGCGACGCATTCTGGTCCTGACCGCCTTCCTCACCGTCACCCTCACGCCCGCTTCGGACTGGGCCGCAGGTAACTACGACGAGAGCCTCAAGCAACTGGCCGAAGGGGTGACCGCCGAGACGGTGAAGGCGAGAAAGAAGCGGGTGGCGTTGGTGGAGTTTACCGACCTGAAGGGCGGAAAGACTCCCATCGGCCAATTCGTGACGGATGAGTTGGCAACTCAGCTGCAAGTCGGGGGCGAAGTGAAAGTGATCGAGCGGGAGCCGACCCAACAGGCCTTGAACCAATTCCACGTCGCAACGCTCGACCCCGCTCATGCCAAGGATCTGGACAAGGCGGCCAAGGCGATCAAGGCGGAGTTGTTCGTGCTGGGCACCTACGCCGATTCGCCGAGCGGCGTACAAGTCACGATGAAGTTGATTCGGCCTCAGAAAGGCGATGTGATCGGGGCCGTGCGCGGCTCACTGCCGAAAGCGGGACAGCTCGGCGAACTGGTCAAAGCCGCCAACGCGCCGCCGGTGGCGAAAGTCGACAGCGGGCCCAAGAAACCGGACCTGCCGGAAGGACTGGGCTTTCACCGGAATGAACTGTACGAGCTCGTCGTACATTCCGTGACCATCCAGGCCAAAGTGGCGAAGCTCGACCTTTCGATCGAAAACCGTTCGGCGCGCGACCTGAAGATCCTCTGCCTCCTGCAGGACACTACCTTGCGAGACAAACACGGAGTCGTCTGGCCGCAACATGTCGTCGCGAACCGGGAAGGCCTCTGCACGAGGGGCTTGGAGTTGAACCCTCGGGAAAAGACGCACGTCATCCTCACGTTTGCGGTCCCGCGCGAGGACGAGACTTCGGCAGTGACCCTGCAGATGCACGAGGTATCCCCGCGCAAGGACGCCGTCTTTACCATCGACGGATTAGTGGTCTCCGGCGCTCCACAATAGGCAATCTCGGCCATGGCTCCACAGACCTTGAAACAAGTCCTGACGATCGCCGGCTCGGATTCCGGAGGCGGCGCCGGCATTCAGGCCGACCTGAAAGCGATGTCCGCCAACGGTGTCTTCGCCATGTCGGTCATTACGGCGATCACGGCGCAAAACACCGAAGAAGTGACCGACGTCTTCGAGCTTCCGACGTCGATCGTGGCTGCGCAGATCGACGCGCTGTTCGACGATTTCGAAATCTCGGCCGTCAAGACGGGGATGCTCTCCTCTACCGCGATCGTCGAAACCGTATCGAAGATGCTCAAGTCGTTGAACGCGCCGAACCTGGTGGTGGATCCGGTGATGATATCCAAGAGCGGCCACGCCTTGCTGAAACCGGACGCCATCGATACACTGAAGTCCCAGCTCTTTCCCCTGGCTCTCCTCGTGACGCCGAACGTACATGAAGCGCAACGGCTGTCGGGGGTCGAAATCAAAACCCTTGCCGACGCGCGCCGCGCCGCCAAGATCATCCATGGCTTCGGCTGCCGGCACGTCCTGATCAAGGGCGGGCATTTACTCGCTGAACGCGCGACGGACCTGCTCTACGACGGGCGCTTCTTCCACCTGTTCAAAGGGGAGTTCATCGACACGCCCCACACACACGGCACCGGCTGCACCTTTGCCTCCGCCATTGCCGCACATTTGGCTCGCGGGAAATCGCTCAACGACGCCGTGCAAACGGCCAAGTCCTATTTGACCGAAGCCCTACGCCACAGTCTCGCCATCGGACATGGCACCGGTCCCACGAATCATTTCTACTTCCTCGGAGGGTAACGCCGATGCGCTGCACCCCTCTCACGTTTCTCTTGGCAGGATTCGGGTGGCTTCTCCTCGCCGCCCTCGGAGGAGTAGCCAGCCTGGTCGGCTTGGTGCAAGGAACGCCGCTCCCGACATGGCTCCGACCGGTCCATACCCACGGAGCCTTGGTCGGCGGACTACTCCAATTGGCGCTCGGCGGACTGCTCGCTTCGGCCGCCAAATCGTCGGACAGCAAGAAGTCGGCATCCCATACGGCCCTGTTCATCTCGTTCAACATCGCCACAGCAGCCCTCATCTTCTGCTTGGGGTACCGCCAGGGTACCCTAACAGGGCTCGCCGGACTGCTGCTCTTCGGCCTGGTCCTCTCGCAGGCGCGCATGGCCTTCGCACGCCTGCAAGAGTCGCTCGCCGGACCGACGACTCCTGGTTGGGTCCTCACCCTCTCGTTTGGGGCGCTCCTCGCGGGGCTGACGATCGGCGTCGCCATGCCGTTCGGGCTGATCCCCGAGTACTACGCCCATGCCAGGCTGGCGCACATCCACTTGCTCCTGTTCGGCTTCTCCACCATGATCGGCGTAGCCGTGATTCATCGGCTTTTGCCGGAAGTGTTTGCGGTCGCGCTCTCCAGCAGCATGATCGGACGCATCGTCACCATGGCGATGGTAGCCGGCTCGCTCGCGCTTCTGGGAGGGTTTCTCACCTCCTCCTTGAAATTTGAATTGGGCATCGGCGCGTTGCTGATCTTGGCCGCGGCATTCTTCATCACGAATCTCTTTCGCACCTGGCTGCGATCTCCCGAACCCGGATCGGCCGCCGGCGATCACCTGCTGATCGCCGGCCTCTTTCTCCTCTTCACCATCGTGACCGGCACGTTCATGGGGGCAAACTACCTCACCGATTCCCCCATGTTTCCGATCGGATCCTTGCACCTGGCCGCCTATACCCACATGGCATTGATCGGCTTCCTGGTGAACGTCGTTTTGGGCGCGATCTCGTATGGTCTACCGACCCTCTTGGCGGAGCATCGCATTCCCCAAACCAAGAAACGCCAGGCCTATGTCGCACAACTGACCGGCCTGCTCAATCGTTGGCGTGCCCTCCCCTTGGTCGGGATGTCGTTGGGCACGATGGGACTGGCCGTGATTGCCTCCATGACCTGGTCCCACCCGCTAGGCAGCCTCGCCGTACGTACGGCCACCTGGGTGTCTGCCGGACTGCTCGTGATCGGATTCGCTGCCTTCGCCGCCAAGCTGACCTGGGCTCTCGGCCAGAAACCCAGCGATCCTTCCGCCTAGCGCCGCACCAATGGAGCAACCCTGCCGGATTCCCGATGGAGCAGGCCACGCGATTGCCGCGGTTCTGAGCGCTCCCGATGCCCCCACCGAATCGATCGCTGTGCTCTGTCACGGATTTCTCTCCCACAAGAACAGCACCACAAATAAGACCCTGACCCGGCTGTTGAACGACCGAGGCATCGCGACGATGCGATTCGATTTTTTCGGCCTAGGCGAGAGCGAGGGCACCTTTGAAGACATCACGGTCTCGCTCGGCCTCCTCCAAACCCACGCCGTCCTCAACTATGTGAAATCCCTGGGCTACCGGCATATCGGGCTGGTCGGCTCCAGCTTCGGCGGCCTCGTTGCCACCCTGGTCGCCGCCCAGCGGGAAGACCTGGCCTGCCTGGCCCTCAAGTGCCCTGTGGTGGACTTTGCGGAAGAGCTTCGCTTAGAATTCGGGGCCGACGAATTGGCCCGATGGCAGGCGACCGACAGCATCCCCAACATCATGGGGGGAGCCGAACGTATCAGGCTGAAGTACGGCCTCTACGAAGACAGCTTGAGGCAAGTCGCGTACGGCCCGGCCGCTTCCATCCACGTTCCAACCCTGATCGTCCAGGGGGAACGGGACGAAATGGTGCCGCTGCACCAAAGCCGGCGTCTCTATGAGGCCTTGACCGGCCCTAAACAACTGGTGCTGTTGCCGGAGGCGGACCATCAATTTACGAGAGGCGAAGATTTTCGAACCATGACCGACGCCATCACGAATTGGCTGACGACACACCTACTTCAGCGCCAATAACAAAACAGCAGGGAACATATGATTACGGAAAGTGTCCAGCAGGTCCTCACCGTCCTCTATCCCCTCTACAAGGACGAGGTCTACAAGCGGCGCGAGCAAATGATGCGGCTCACCGCCCTGGGATGCCTGGGACTCATGGCCATGCTCTGCGCTCTACTCCTGAGCCCTCAGAAACTGCGATTGACGGCAGCGGAGAGTTGGTTGCTCGGCCTCGCCAGCCTCGTATGGTTCGGCCTGTTCTGCGCCTTGATCCTTCAGCAGCAATACCGTCATCGCTTGGCCAAACAGATACTCATTCAAATCGAACAGGCGATGGGGTTCTATGAAGAAGGCCTGTTCGTCGAAAACCAAGCCCTCTACCCGGCAGGATGGAAAACCGCTTGGCTCAGCGACCGCAGCGGCACCCTCTATTTATCCGCGCTCGGGCTCCTCACCGCGTTCTTTCTCCTCTCACTGCTCGTCATCTAACCTACGCTCCTGACAAGATCGACTTAGGTATGCCGCTGATGTTTTTACCGATGGCGGCAAGAAGTTCTCCCCCCTCCGTTGTACACAAAAATCATTTCGCTGGTTTATCAACGGCTTCAGGGGAATAATCCTATTCATGCCGCACAGTGAGGTCGGTCTGTGAATTGCAGAGGCCGCCAGGTTGGTCTGCAATTCCGGCCCCATCGCCCCAAACAGATTGTGAGTACAATGCTGTCGAGAACTGTGATATATGCCCTGGCGCTGGCCGGCTGCTTCCTGGCCGAGCACACCATCCTGATCGCCTCGGCAACGGCAGGAGAATCGGAGCCCACCCACTCCCACAGCCTCATCCATCGGCCCGGATCGGAGTTCGACAGGACCGGCCAACGGCAGGATGCGGCATCATCGACATCGAGTGCCTCGAAAAGCTCATCGGAGAAGCCGGCTGCCGCGCCAGGAACCGCGACACCTCTCCAACTTCACCGCAAACTGTCCAAACGCCCAAGCCTCTCTTCCACGCAAGCCCCGATAGGATCTGGGCAAACTTCCGGCACAGTCATGACTCCGAAGAGGTTGCCAACTGGGTCCCTCCAGCCACACGACGTCCCGTCCACAAGCCAAGGGACATCGACGGCTCCGCCTCTTGCCTCGCCGCCCCCTCAAGCTTCGCCCACTGGCGGAGCGGCGGTCGCCGGAATCGCCCCATTATCCTCCGCACCACGCACCACCGTCCCGCTGGCAAATGCCGCAGGAGCCCAATCGTTGGCTTCGACGGGAACCGGCAGCAGCAGTCCGGTGAAAGGCGGATCACGATCGGCGCTCAGTCTTTTTCAGAACTCGTCCATCGCCAGTCTCCTCCAACCACCGATCCCGACAGTCGCTCCACCGGTCACCCCACCGAGCAATACCATCCCGACAGCTCCGCCGCCCCCTTCCCCCAACACAGGCAGCGCGACGATCTCTTGGACCCTGGGAAACGAACCGGATTTGGCCGGCTATCGAATCCATATCGGAACCGCCTCCGGCACCTACTCCTATCCCGGCTCACCCATCACCATCGGTCGGGTCGGCAGTTATACGGTTGCGAACCTGCCCAAGGGCTTCACCTATTATTTTGCCCTGGAAGCCTACGATACCTGGGGCAACGCCAGCCCTCTTTCAGCCGAAGTGAGCAAGAGCATCTACTAACAACGGTGAGAGGTGAGGCGTAAGGGGTAGCGGGCTGTGGGTCTCTCACTAGAGAGCGTAGGCCAAGTACTCAGCATTCATGCGGCTCATTTCACGCAGCGGAATCCGATATAGCTGTTCCGTGTCTCCGGCGGGAGTTTGAACCGGCTGTAGCTCAGGAGATACTTGGGCAGGTCCGACCAAGAACCGCCGCGGAGGACTTTGAACTGGCCCTGCTCAGGTCCCTGTGGATGCTTCTCCGGAGACGTCTCGTAGTAGTTCGACAGATACCAGTCCTGCACCCATTCGTACACATTGCCCGCCATCTGGTAGAGCCCATAGGGACTCTTCCCCTGCTCGAACGACTGCACCGGCAGCAAAACCTGGTTGTAACTGAATCGTGCGCCAAGCGCGAAGTTGGCGAGTTGCTTGGTCGGCACCTCGTTGCCCCAGGGATAAAGCCGGCCATCGGTGCCGCGCGCCGCCTTTTCCCATTCCGCTTCTGTCGGAAGCCGCTTGCCGTTCCACCGGCAATAGGCCTCGGCATCGTACCAATCGACTCCGATCACCGGCCGATCGCCGTGCAGCATCAGATCGACCGTCTCCCACTGCCAGGGAGCTTGTCGTTTCTCCGCCGCAAGGAACTGCGCATACCGCGCGGTCGTCACTTCGTACTGATCGATCGCAAACGCGTCAAGCCACACCTGATGTTTCGGCCGTTCATCTTCCAATGCCTGCGTCCCGTCGAAGCCCATCGTAAAACCCCCTTCGGGAATCTCGACCATCGGCATCTCGGGTACAGGCGTTGGCTGAAGCGCTTGAGACTTCCTGAGTCGATCAAGTTGTGCTGATACGGGGAGAGCTAAGACAAGCGTAAAGAACAGAATCAGTACCGACCTGATCCGGCTCATTAATACACGAGTCCTCCGACGACCCAATGCCGATCGTCCGGAATGTCGATAAGGAGGCGGGTGAGGTTCAGACGCGCGAGCTGGGACGTGATCTCGTCTTCAGTAAAGGAGGCCAGGAGGGAGTTGTAGAAATCCCGCCGAAGCACTTCCGGTGCGCCGGCCGCATGCTGATCGACGATGGCTTGAGCAGCCTCTGGTGAGTCGGGCCTGAGCAAGTCCATCACCAGCACAGGGGAGCCAGGCTTCGCGTACTGGCGCAGCTTGTGCCAGAACTGGAGGGGATTCGGCAGATGGTGGAGCAGGCTGTTTGAAATGATGGCGTCGACAATGTTGGCGCCGGCGACTGCGTCGAACCGCTCGCAACGGAGCGCGATGCGATCGGCAAGCCCCGCTCGCTTCACTGCCCGCTCGCCCAATTGAATCATCGGCGCCGAAGCATCGACACCGATCACATGACAAGTCGGGTAGCGCTTGGCGAACCGAATGGGAATATCCGCCGGGCCGCAGCCGAGGTCCAGCACCTTGCCAGTAGAAAAATCAGGAAAGTATTCCTTGAACCGATCGACGAATCCTTGATTCACCTCGGCGAAATCCGCCCCCGCATAGGATTCCGCCTGTGCGGGATCGTCCATCAGTTCCGGCTCAAGCACACGATCCATAGTTCAGCCCTTGAGAATCTCTACCGCATCACCTGGCCTGACGAGACCGCCCTGCAGCACCCGCGCATAGAGTCGGCTCCACCCGGGATTGGCCTTCTGGGAAATCCGTTCGATCACCCGATCATGAAACCAGCAGGCATTGAGGTCGCAGGGGGCGCAATAACTGGCAATCTGCAACTCGACGTCCGGTCCAACCTTGAGCCTGGTGCCCGGCACAAGAATGTCCCAGTCTAGACCGGCCAACGTCAGATTCTCCCCTGTCGAACCCGCGTCGATCGAGTGCCCCTCATCCTGCAACTTCTCGATCAGATCCAACGAGTACAAACACAACGCCCGCTCCGGTCCGCCATGCAACTTGAGATTACGTTGGCGATCGCCCTCCAATCCGACGTTGGTGACGTTTGCTTCGAACACCGGATGCTTGGGGATACCGCCATCCGACACGTTGATTTGATGCACATGAGAGTACGGGGGCCGGCCTGACTCTGCCATGGTTTATCCTCCCTCACAAGACTGCGCCGGCGTGAATGCCATCGCCAGCCAGCCGTCCTGTTCGCGCTCTTCGCCCGCATAGAGTCCGACCGCCGCAAAGGCATCCACGATTTCCTGGCGCTGATCGAGCATGAGGCCCGACACGAGCACCAGCCTACCGGTGTAGCCTGCCAGCTTGTCGGCCAATCCAAGCAGCGTCTGCCGGTCCAAATTGGCCAGCACCAGATCAAACGATCCTTCGCCGCACAACGTGGCACATTGCAACGACAGTTCGGTGCCGAATCGATTGAGCGCGGCATATTCCCGCGCGCACTCGATCGCCACCGGATCATTGTCGAGCCCGACGGCGCTCGCAGCGCCGAGCCGCAATGCCGCCATCGCCAACACACCGCTGCCGGTGCCGACATCCAAGACGGTCTCGCCGCCGCGGATAATCTCCTCCAGCCACTCGAGCACCATTCTCGTTGTGGCGTGGTGGCCCGTGCCGAAGGCCTGCTTGGGATCGAGCACGATCTCAATCTGGTCCGGGCGAACCGCGACCGTCTCCCAACTGGGACGAATCACGATCCGCTTCCCGATCCGCAAGGGCTTAACCGACTGGGCCCAGAGCCGGTTCCAATCCTGATTTGCCACCGGCTGCACCTGAATGTCCGCCTCATTGCAACGGCCAGGTGTCATTCGGTTAAGCAACTGCCGCAATTGCACCGCATGATCGGACGTCCATCGCTCACGCGGCCAATAGAGCCGAATCACGTTGCCGTCCTGCCAGGCTCCCTGCGTGTGAGGATCGCCGAGGGCACCCAACAACTCTCCCGCATCCAGATCGGAGGTGATCCGCACTTCCACCCATTCATCGGTCGTTGACGGCATGCAGTCCTTCAAGTAAGTTCGATCGCCAGATGGCGCTGCCCAATCGCCCGTTACAACTCCAGCGTCTCCTGACCCGCCTGGATCGCTTGATCCAACGAGGCACAGAGACCAGTTCCCGCTTCACGACCTGGCGCTTGGCCATCTTTCTCACCGGATTGGCCTGCACGATTACGCTCTTCCGATCCGGCTGGTACGGATTCGGAAACGCGATGCTCGGGGGATTCATCGGCCTGTTTGCCGCGGTCGCGGCGTATCATAACAGGCTGGAGCAGCGGATTCACCGGCTGCGCCTGTGGCGTGGCATCAAGTCGGCCCATCTGGCCCGGACAAGACTCGATTGGGCACAGATTCCGGCTAGAGCATTTGAACGGCCGGAGGCCCATCCTTATGCCGATGACCTCGATCTGCTGGGCTCCCGGTCGCTCCTGCACCTTACCGATGCCACACTCTCCGATCACGGCCGGACAAGACTCACTGCCTGGCTCCTGTCCCAACCTCCAGCGCCTGACATCTGGGCCGCACGTCAGACCCTGATCAAGGCGCTGACCCCGCGATCCCTCTTCCGTGACCGCCTAGCCCTCACCGCGCTGTTGACGGGAGAGGAAGAGATCAACGGTCGCCGGCTGGCTGCCGTACTGCACCATCCCGTCGGGTTTCCTAGTCTGACGAACGTGCTATTGCTCCAGACACTCCTAGCGGCCACCACCCTCGGGCTGGGACTGGCCACGCTGCTGAATTGGCTGCCCAGCTATTGGATGTTCTCTTTTGCGGCCTACGTGCTGATCTACCTCATGACCGACCAAGGCGAGGAACTCCTGGAACATGCCGTCGGGCTCCATCATGAAATGGAACGCCTTACCAAGGTGTTCGCATTTGTCGAGCGGCATGCCGCCAAATCCGGTTCCGCCCTCAAGCATGTCTGCGCACCGTTGTTGGAACCGGGCCGCTCGCCTTCGTCCTTGACCAACCATGCCGCCTGGATTCTTTACGGGATCAGCGTGAAAGCTCACCCCTTGGTGCATCTGGCCTTCAATGCGTTCTGCCCCTGGGACCTCTTCTTCACCTTCCGGCTGCGACAATTGCAGCAGCGCATCCAAGACCGTTTGCCGGTCTGGCTGAATTGTTTGGGAGAGGTCGAAGCCTCGGCATCGCTCGCGACCTTCGCCTACTTGCATCCCGCCTATGCCTGGCCAACCCCGACCACCGGCGCCACGGTCCAAGCGGATCGGCTGGGCCATCCACTCATTCCCGCTGCCGCTCGCGTGACGAACGATCTCCGGATTTCCGGACTCGGGTCCATCCACCTGATCACCGGCTCGAACATGTCCGGCAAGAGCACGTTTCTGCGCACCATCGGTATCAACGTCTGCCTGGCGCAAGCCGGCGCTCCGGTCTGCGCAACACAATTCGAATGGAGTTGGAGCCGGCTCGGCTGCTGCATCAGAATCGCCGATTCACTGGAGGCAGGCCTGTCGTTTTTCTACGCGGAAGTGAAGCGGCTCAAAACGATTTTACAGGCGACTGAGGATCGCACCGGCCCGCCGACGTTGTTCTTGATCGACGAGATTTTCAAAGGAACGAACAACCGCGAACGGCTCACCGGCAGCCGCGCCTACATCGCCGCCCTGGCGAAAGGGCATGGTTTCGGCCTCGTCAGTACGCACGACCTGGAACTGACGGACTTGGAGAAGGAGATTCCATCACTCACCAACGCACATTTTCAGGAGACCGTCTCATCCGGTGCCCTGCAATTCGATTACACATTACGCCCCGGCCCCTGCCCGACCACCAATGCCCTACGGATTATGGAATTGGAAGGATTACCAATTTCTACTTCCACCGTTCCCCCTAATCAGGCACAATAGCCTCACGGATGACCTCCTCGACCGGGCCGACCACGCAACCTCCCTTTCATTCTCTGCGTGGACTCCTTATTGCCCAGTTTTGCGGCGCGTTCAACGACAACGCCTGGAAGTTGATGGTAACGCTCCTCGCGATCCGCCAACTGGCTGCGGTCATTGAGCCGGGACCGCAGTTGGAAACGGCCTCGCAGACGCAAACGACGCTGGCCGGCGTCATCTTCACGCTCCCGCTTGCCCTGATCTCCATCGTCGCCGGCGTCCTGGCCGATCGCGTCAGCAAGCGTACGGTCATCATTGCCATGAAGGCCATCGAGGTTGGCCTCATGACCTTGGCGACGTTTGCCCTCTGGATCAACCCGGCCGGCGGGGTTCTACCCTTGATCGTCCTCGGAGCTATGGGAGTCCATAGCGCGCTGTTCAGCCCTGCCAAATACGGAATTCTGGCCGAATTGCTCCCCCATGAGCGGCTGGCGGCGGGGAACGGTCGCCTCGAAATGTGGACCTTTGCCGCCATCCTCACCGGCACGGCTGCCCCAGGCATCTTGCTCTCGACAACCGGCTCGGCAGTCTGGCTGGGGCCGCTCCTGCTCGCCGTCATTTCGTTGGTCGGATTCGCCGCCGCCTGGTCGATTCCTGCGGTCCCGCCGGCTAGGACCGAAGGGGGACTCCTGAATACGTTGCAGGGGGCCTGGGCCGCGCTGGCAGCCGACCGCCTCTTGCGGCTCGCCATCTATGGCGCGGTCTTTTTCTGGACGATTGCGAGCCTCTTCGCCCAAAACATCTTGGTTTACGCCAAAGCCGTGCTCGGCGTCGCCGATTGGCAGTCCGGTCTGCCGCTCATGATGCTCTCGATCGGCATCGGATTCGGCGCCAGGCTGGTCGGTGTCCTGTCACAATCGCGCGTGGAATACGGCTTGATCCCGCTCGGCGCGACCGGCGTTGCGATCATGCTCTCCTCGATGGGACTCTTTGCTCCGGGCTTCGCCGCCACCCTCGTCCTGATGGTCGTGCTCGGCACCTCCAGTGCCTTGATCTTCGTCCCGCTCAACGCGTTGATCCAATGGCGTGCGCCGGCCGACCGCCGGGGTTCGGTCATTGCCTTCGAGAACACCTGCGTCTTTACCGGCATCTTGCTCGGCTCGCTCGGAGCGGGAGCGCTCGCGAACAGCGGCGTCTCGACGACCGGCATTTTCCTCGCGACAGCCGCCTTCACGGTGATCGGCACAGCCTGGGCGCTCTGGCTGCTGCCTGAGGCGTTGCTCCGCGTGTTGCTGGTGATCGCCACGAACACGATCTACCGCCTGCGTATCGTCGGCCATGAACATGTGCCGACCAGCGGCGGCGCGCTGCTCGTGCCCAACCATGTGTCCTTCGTCGACGGATTTCTGTTGATTGCCAGCCTGGACCGGCCCGTCCGCTTCGTCGTCGACGCCCAATACGCCGAATCCCGGCTGCTGCGCCCCTTTATGAAAATGCTCGGCGTGATCCCGATCTCGTCGCATGGCGGATTGCGGGTGGTCTTGCGGGCATTGCGCGAGGCCGGCGCCGCAATCGACGAGGGCGAGATCGTCTGCATCTTCCCGGAAGGACAGATCACCAGAACCGGCACACTCTTACCGTTCCGGCGCGGCTTCGAACGGATTATGAAAGGCAAGACCTCGCCGATCATCCCCGTCCATCTCGACCGCGTGTGGGGCAGCGTCTTCAGTTTCAACCATGGCAAGTTTCTTTGGAAGTGGCCGGAGCGTGTCCCCTATCCCGTCACCGTGTCCTTCGGTTCACCACTCCCTCCGGATACACCGGCATCTGAATTGCGCGGCAAGATCCGTGCACTCGGCGAAGCGGCCTGGCAACTCCGCAAATCGGATCGGCAACCGCTGCATCGTCAATTCATCCGTGCGATGCGATGCTATCCCTTCCGGCTCGCAATGGCAGACCAGAACCGTCCGCATGTCTCCTCGCTCCAGGCATTGATCGGATCGATCGCGTTGGCCCGAGCCTTGCGCACCCCGTGGGACGGGCAGCAACATGTGGGCGTGCTGTTACCACCAACCGTTGCCGGCGCATTGGTCAACATTGCAGCCCCGCTCTGCGGCAAAACGATCGTGAATTTAAATTACACGGTCGGCAAGAGCGGGCTTGACGCAGCCGTCCGACTCGCCGGTCTGCATACGATCGTCAGCAGCCGTGCCTTCGTCGAGAAAGCCAAACTCGAACTCCCGGACGGTCCAACCGTCGTGTGGCTCGAGGACGTGGCCAAGACCATCGGCGCTAGGCAGAAGCTTTTCGCCATGCTGCTGGCTGTGCTGGCGCCGGCCCGCCTCATCGAGTTGGCCTGCGGACAACGCACACCGATTACCGCCGATACGTTGGCGACCATCATCTTCAGCAGCGGCAGCACCGGCGAGCCGAAGGGCGTCATGCTGTCGCACTTCAGCGTGGATGCCAACTCGCAGGGCGCGAGCCAAGTGCTGCAACTCTACGAGGAGGAACGGGTGCTGGGCATCCTCCCCTTCTTCCATTCGTTCGGCTATCTCGTATTTTGGCTCGTCATGTTCAATAACGCCGGCATGATTTTTCATCCATCCCCCCTGGACGTCGCGGCCATCGGAGAACTCGTCCGCCGATATCGCATCAGCTTTCTCGTGACCACACCCACATTTCTCCAGCTGTACGCGCGGCGCTGCACATCGGAGCAGTTCAGCTCGTTGCGTGTCGTGTTGACCGGTGCAGAGAAACTGTCCACCCGGCTGGCTCAATCGTTCAAAGATCAGTTCGGCATCGATCCGATCGAAGGTTACGGGGTCACCGAATGCGCGCCGGTCATCGCCGTGAACTGCCCCGACTTCCGCGCCGCCGGGTATTACCAACCCGCCTCAAGACGCGGCACAGTTGGTCAGCCGCTGCCTGGCGTCTCCGTACAAATCGTCGACCCGGACAGTTTCGCGCCGCTCCCGCCAGGCCAGCCCGGCATGTTGCTCGTCAAGGGACCGAACGTGATGAACGGCTACCTGGGACGGGAAGATCTCACGGCGAAAGCGATGCGCGACGGCTGGTACATTACCGGGGACATCGCCAAACTGGACGACGATGGATTCTTGGCGATCACCGACCGCCTCTCGCGCTTTTCCAAGATCGGTGGTGAAATGGTCCCGCACGGCAAAATCGAAGAAGCCCTGCAGCAGGCAGCCAACGCCGACATGCAGGTGTTCGCGGTCACCGGCATCCCTGACGAGCGCAAGGGCGAACAGCTGGCCGTGCTCTACACCATCGAGGAGTCGACGCTGCCGACAGTGCTGGAGAAACTGGCGGATGCGGGCCTGCCCAACCTCTTCATCCCCCCCCGCGCCAACTTCGTCAAAGTCGATGCGCTGCCCGTCCTCGGTACCGGAAAAATGGACCTTCGCAGCCTCAAACGCATCGCGCTGGAACGCCTCGGCAAAGGAGCCTGACCCGTGCAATCCGGCTCGCGGGAACGCTGGCTCCTCGTGACTGCGATCGGAGGTGCCGCCGTCGCCTCGGGCCTGGCCCCGATTGATCGCCTGACTTGGTTCCTTGAAGCCCTGCCGGTGCTCATCGGTGTCCCCCTGCTGTTCCTCACCGCTCAGCGTTTTCCACTCACCCCGCTGCTTTATCGCCTCCTCGCCCTGCATGCGGCCATTCTCCTGATCGGAGCGCACTATACCTACGCACAGGTCCCGGCCGGTCTCTGGGCGCAGGACCTCCTCGGCTTTTCTCGGAACCACTTCGACCGCCTCGGCCACTTTGCTCAGGGATTCGTCCCTGCAATCCTGACACGGGAAATGCTTTTACGCCGCTCGCCCCTCCGACAAGGCCGCTGGCTCTTCTTTCTCGTCTGCGCCGTTTGCCTCGCCTTCAGCGCCTCCTATGAACTGTTCGAATGGGGAACGGCCCGCGTCCTGGGCCTGGCGGCCACGGCATTCCTGGGTACACAGGGCGACGAATGGGATACGCAATGGGACATGTTCCTCGCCTTGATCGGCTCCGTCACCGCGCAGCAGACCTTGGGCGGGCAACATGATCACGAGTTGCAGAGACTGCACCTCTTACCCCATCGAGAGAGCGACCGATGAGGTTCTTCCTGCTCTCGGTACTGGGCGTCCTCTTTTCACCGGCCATTGGGCAGACGAACGGTCCCGACTCGCTCCTAAGCAAACCTGCTCTCAGCCGCGAACACCTCGGCCTCGTCGATGCGGCCGCCATGACGTTGACGACCGGCAGATGCGGCCGATGCCGAACCGACAAACAGGCGCTCTGGTATTTTCAGAATGACGGGATCGCGGTCCCGTCCGGTGATCTCGAGTCAGCCCAGAACTCGCGAACTGCCGACGCGCCGTTTCTCGTGTGGATCGGCGCTCCCGAGATCATCGAAACGGCGCATCTTACGGACGACCGGCGACGGCTCCGGCTTCTTTCCGGAGAAAGCGTCCCGCTCGACCTCGTGCCGCGCCTCTCGACTAATCGTTCGTACTTCAACGAGGCCAGCGCTGAGTTCTTCGCTCAGCGTCCGCTTCGCCTTCGTGGCCGCACGATCCAGACAGAGGGCCAACAGCACTTCGTCGCGAGAGCCCTCTGGCCTCTCGACTATCGGCTCGACCGCGCCGCAGCCCAATTACCTTCCCGCCAGAATTCTCTCGCTATCCCCTCGCTCATCGAATCGGAAGGATCGACTCAAGCCGCCCCCTATCGGACGCACCTGCTGTGGGAACGTCCGGACCTGGCGGCAGCCTCATGGGCCGGCAAGCCGCTCCTCGGCCTCATGTTGAACGGGGCGCAGGGGGACGACGATGAAGCGCATGGAGGACATTTCGGCCTCGTGACCGGACGGATCGGACCGCAGGGTGAATGGGCCGACGCGTTGATGCATAACTTTTACGACCTGAACGTCGTCAGCGAGAAAGGCATTATTCCCGCTATGCTGCCGGTCGACCACTACCTGATGGACTTGAATAGCGGGCAGTCCTATTACCGACCGAGTGCATTTCTGGCGTTGATCCTGAAACAAGATCGCATTCCAGCGGCCTTCGACCACGCCGTGCAGGATACCTATCGCCGCTTGTATCGCCACGAGATCGAGTACGACCATTCTACCCTCAACTGCTCCGGCTTGAGCCTCGACCTCCTCCATACCATCGGATGGTACGTGCCGCCGCGGGGTCCGAGCAGTCGACTCAAGGCTGCCGGCGCGTTTCTCTACGGCTCCGCGACGGAGCGCAGCTTTGCGAGTGGGCGGAAATTGTTCAAGTACTTCTCCGAAGAACGCACAAGACTATTACCCCGTGTGACGTTTGAAGCGATCGCCGCCGATGTACTGGCTCTCGTCGGCGTCCAGGGGAGCGGTGCGCTCCGGCCTCTCACCGAAACCGAACGGTGGTTGCAAGACGATCTCGAGGCGATCGTCTTCGTCCACCTTCCGCAAGTCCCTTCTAGCCGTGCCTTCGGGACCTACCCCGTGGTGTCCCTCGACGAATATCAACGGCGTGTCCCGGCCGATCGCTCACAGTGGAAAACGGTGCCGGTCGCCGCGCGCCCATTCCCCGAGGAATGGCGAATCATGCAGCCTCCGGAGAGAACACGGCCTGCCACCGTGTGGGTAGTGAGCGGAGCGGCAGGATTGGTGCTCGGCCTGATCTGGATTCGACGGGTCTTTCGTCGCCGCACATAGGATCCGAACAGAGTGGCGTCCGGAGCGCGCGCCGTGAGAACCGTTGGGAACCGCCTGGCGGAGGCCTCTTGCAGGCCAAGGAATCCGCTTTTGCCTTGGATTCCGTACGCCGCATGCTACAGTGATTTGATCGCATAGGAATGCTCTCCGCATGCTGCCAAGCGTCTACCAGCTGAAGCCGGCCTTTCAAAATCTGTTGCGCCCTATGACCCGAAGGCTTGCCGAGGCTGGCGTCACCGCCAACCAGGTCACGCTTGCCGCATTGGGGCTCTCCTGTGTTGTTGGCAGTATCATTGCCTGGCGCCCGCAGGAGCCAACCTTCCTGCTGCTGATACCCCTGACATTACTCGCTCGCATGGCGTTGAACGCGATTGATGGGATGTTGGCTCGTGAACATGACATGAAGACAAAGCTCGGGGCCGTATTAAACGAATTGGGAGACGTGATATCGGACACGGCGCTCTACCTCCCCCTAGGACTCGTACCTGGCTTTGATCCGCGACTGATCGTGGGGCTAGTGATTCTTGCAGTCGTGGTCGAGATGACAGGAGTCGTCGCGATTCAAATCGGAGCCTCGCGCAATTACGCAGGTCCAATGGGAAAGAGTGATCGCGCCTTGTGTTTCGGACTGCTCACGCTCTTAGTCGGACTCGGCCTTCCCGAAGGCCGATGGCTCAGCCAATGCTTGTGGTTCATGATCATCGGCGCAATCTTCACAATCTACAATCGCGCCCGCCAGGCCCTCGCGGAGGCTCGGTAATGTTTCCCCATCTTCATCCACCAGTGCTCTACAGTCTCGGCGGCATCCTCAGCATCCTGATCATCGCATCGACGATCGTCGCGCTTCTCACGCGTCGGCATCCGGAGAAGTCCTACCTCGAGTTATCGCAACGGATCAACTCCTGGTGGATCATAGTCGGCATCTTCGCGGCGGCGATGCTGCTGAGCCGCACCACCTCGATCGTGTTCTTCGCCTTCGTCAGTTTTCTGGCCCTCAAGGAATATCTGTCCCTCATTCCCACCAGACGCGCCGACCGTCGCGTGTTGCTGTGGGCATATGTAGCCATCCCGATCCAATACTACTGGGTCCACCTCCAGTGGTACGGGATGTTCATCATTTTCATTCCCGTCTATCTGTTCTTGTTTCTGCCCTTGCGCATGGTGACGATCGGCGAGACGAAGGACTTCTTGCGCGCTGCCGGCACATTGCACTGGGGACTCATGACGATGGTCTTCAGCCTCAGTCACGCGGCGTTTCTCCTGGTCCTCGACCCGGCAAAGAATCCCGTGGCCGGCGGAGCCGGATTGATCATCTTCCTTGTCTTTTTGACGCAGTTCAACGACGTCGCCCAATACGTATGGGGCAAGTTGACCGGGCGGCACAAGATCATCCCGAAAGTCAGCCCGAACAAGACCTGGGAAGGGTTTCTCGGCGGCCTCGGCACCACAGTCCTCCTCGCCTTCATCCTTGCACCCCACCTGACACCATTGACCCCGCTCGAATCCCTCGGGGCCGGCGCCATCATCAGTTTGAGCGGGTTCATCGGCGACGTCACGATCTCGGCCCTGAAACGTGACATCGGCGTCAAAGACAGCGGAAGCCTCCTGCCGGGACACGGAGGCATTCTGGATAGAATCGACAGCCTAACCTATACCGCACCGTTGTTTTTTCACTTCCTGCATTACTTCCACTATTGAGTGTGACACGTGTGGCAACGACTCTTCTTCCTCCTCTTCGTCAGACCGCTGGTGCTGGTCGTACTCGGCCTGAACGTCCGCCATCGGGAGCGGTTGCCGCAGCGGGGCCCGGCTATCGTGGTCTCCAACCACAACAGCCATCTGGACACGCTCGTCTTGATGACGCTGTTTCCCTGGCGCCTCCTTCGCTGGCTCCGACCCGTCGCCGCCCAGGACTATTTTCTCCGCAATCGCCTGCTGGCCTGGTTCTCGTTGTCGATCATGCGTATCATTCCCCTGGAGCGCAATCCGACAGCGGGCCATTCGGATCCGCTCTCCGGCTGTTCGGCAGCCCTCACGAACAGCGATATCCTCATCGTCTTTCCAGAAGGGTCGCGGGGAGATCCAGAGCAACTAGGCAAGTTCAAGTCTGGCATCGCACACTTGGCCAAACGGCATCCGGACGTGCCGATCACTCCGGTCTTTCTGCACGGCCTCGGCAAGGCACTGCCGAAAGGGGAAGCGATCCTCGTGCCGTTCTTTTGCGATGTGTTCGTCGGAGAGCCGCTGCAATGGACCGGCGACCGCCAGAGCTTTATGACCGCGCTCGAATCGTCTATTGCGTCGCTGGCAGGTGAAGGACACCTTCCTGAATGGGTATAATTATTCACTGACCACAAGGTGGCACCGATGCAATCTACTCCTAGCAAATCATTGATCGATTGCCATGTCCATTTGGCCGCGCTGCCGGATGGCGACAACGGCTGTTACATCTCGCCGAAGATGCTGAAGAGCCCATTGTTTCGCTTCCTGCTCTGGAAACACCAGCTCTCACCCGACAAGCCACAAGAAGCGAATCAGAAGTACCTGGAAGATTTGCTGACCGAGTTGCGCGCATCGCGGAACGTGCAAAAGGCCGTCATCCTCGGAATGGACGGCGTCTACGACAACAATGGCCGGCTCGTCCGCGAGCACACGGACTTTCTGATCAGCAACGACTACGTCTTAAAGACGGCACAAGCCCATCCCAATGAGCTACTGGCCGGCGTTTCGATCAACCCGCAGCGGCGCGATGCGATCGACGAAGTCCATCGCTGCGCGGATGCCGGCGCGGTTCTCGTGAAGGTCCTCCCCAATGCCAAGCAATTCGATCCGGCAAATCCCAACTATAAGCCGTTCTATCGGGCGCTGGCTGAGCGAAAACTCCCGTTCCTCAGCCACGTCGGCTACGAGTTCAGCTTGATCGGCAAGGACCAATCGGTGGGCGACCCAGACAGGCTGCGTGTTCCGCTCGAAGAAGGCGCTACCGTCATCGCCGCCCATGCCTGTAGTTACGGTTTAATCATTTATGAGAAATTTCTGCCGACGTTGCGCGATCTCGTAAAGCGCTATCCCCATTTCTACTCCGATATTTCCGCGTTGACGCTGCCCAATCGCCTGCGCATGCTGCTGCATTTGCGCCGTTATCCCGAAATCCACGAGCGGCTGCTCTTTGGAACCGACTACCCGCTCTCGGTCTTCCATATCGCGGCCTGGGGCCGCGTTGCGCTCGGAACCCTCCACAAGATGATCCAAACCAAGAACCGGTTCGACCGACAGGTTGAAGTGTGCAGTGGGTTGAAGCTGGGGTTTCGGTCTCTTGGGGACATCGTGGCCCATCCTCGCCTACCACGCAGCTAGCTCGCGATGGATCGAGACCAGATATTGGCTGCCTTGCGCGAAAGGATTCTCGCCTTCGCGACATCACGAGTATCGAGAGCCCATGCGGAGGATCTCACGCAGGAGGTCCTGGTGGTCCTACATGACAAATACCCCCGCGTCACCGAGCTGACCGAACTGGTTCCGTTGGCCTTCCAGGTTCTTCGGTTCAAAATGTTGGATGCCCATCGCAAGTCGCTCCGTCGCGGCGAGTATAATCAGGAGTCGGTCGAGGACCTCCCGCTCGCCGATCCATCCGACGACCCAGCCACACAGCTGGACCAGAAACAGCGCGTGGATCGCTTGCTGGCGGCTATCACGCAACTCGGCGAACGCTGCCGCGAACTCTTCAAGTGGAAACTGGAAGGAAAAAGCTTCCCGGAGATCCAGAAGCTGATGGGGCAAACGTCGATTAATACGATCTATACGTGGGACCTGCGCTGTCGGAAACAGCTCTTGGCCTTGATGGGTGGATCATGGGGCTGAAGAACCTGTTGCCAAGTGCTGAGTCCTAGGTGCGGGTGCTGAGTGAATCAATATGAGTGAGCACGAACTGGAAAAACTATTGGGCGGCTTTGCGGCTGATCAGCTGACGGCCGAAGAGCGTCAACAGCTCTATACCGCCGCGCTACAAGATCAACAGTTATTCAACGCGCTGGCGGATGAACAGGCATTGAAAGAACTTCTCGCCGATCCAGCCGTGAAGCAACGCCTGCTTCGAGCACTGAACCATGCCAGCCCTTCAACTGCCGGTGGTTCGCTCTCTTGGCTCGATTGGTTCCGACGGCCCGCCAATCTCGCGTTAGCCGGCGGACTCGCAACGGCGGTGTTTGCCGTCGTGCTTGGCACAAAAGTCTATCAAGAGAGCCTCAAGCAAACCGCGCCATCCGTCACAACGGAGGAGGCTAAATCGGCTGCACCTCCAGCTCAAGCGCCCGCGACCTCTCAGCCGGCCTCTCCATCACTCGCTGAACCGCCGATGAAGGCCAAGGAGAATGTGGCGACACCAGCAACAGCTCCTCCGCCACGCGTATCAACTGACAAACTGTCGAGGCGTGAGAGATCCTCCGCCATCCAGCACTTTGAAGAGCAGCGCGCATCCGATACCGCTCGCGATGCAGCTGCATTACCCATGGAACAGGATCTCAAGAAACAGACGGCTCCACTCGTCCAAGAGCAGGCGAGCACGAAGGATGAGGTGGCCCTGTTAGCTGACCGACAACAGACGGCTGGTGGTCCTGCTGCAGCGCCAGTTCCTGCGCCAATGCAAACGCCGGCCGCCGACATGACCGGGAAAGCGGCGGAACCACAACTCAGCGCCCGCGCTCTGTTCTATGGAGAGCCAGCCCGCACCGACGCATCGTCGATGACCCAAGAAAAAGAACAGGCAATGAGGCCCTTGAGCGAATCCGTGCAGCAATTCGGGGGAGCGGAACGGAAGAAGGAACAGTTCGCCCTGGCAGGAAAAGCCGCAGGCACGGTGGCTCAACTCAAGCCACTTGGCCTCCGCTATAGTTTTGTGGCTCGTGGAACGGATGGACAAGACCGGCCAATCGTAGGAGGCAGCCTCTCCGGCGAAGCTGCGTACCTACGCCTTATCTTGGAAGCGAACCAAGACAGCTATCTTCAGGTGTGGAAGACGACAGGACCCGCGACGACACGACTGGTTTTTCCCGACAAGGACAGCGGGCAAATCTCGTTCAAATTGGCGGCCGGACAACGCCAGAACATTCCAGTCCCCTCAGAGCGCGGCACCTTGACGATCCGCCTGGCTCGAGTCCCCTTCGGCCCTATCACCAGACAAGAATCCATGCTGCTCGACCGGCCGACAGCTGGCCAGCTCCACGAAACCATTCAAGCAGAGCAGGCGACCTATGTGGTGAACCAGGACCGCTCTCCAACCGGACAGATCACGGTCGAAATCCCACCGGCCAAGTACTAGCGACCGCTCGTCTCCTTCCTTACGAATAGAACCGGGCGATCGAGAGCCCGGCGATCGCGGCCACCCCGCCGACTAGACAGAGCCCGAATCCCACAGCTCCCAGCATGAACCAGGGAAGCATGCGCGCATGCTCGTGCGGCGTCAGCAGCGGATGCAACTCCACAGGAGATCGCCACCAGCGCGGCGGAAGGGCTTTGCGCGGAGCCAGCGCGCGGAACAGCACGACGTGATACCAGAGTCCAGTTGGTAGACCGATCAGCAAGCCGGCAGCCAACACCCAGAGACCGAATTCCACCATGATCTCCGGCGTGACGACGACAGTGATGAGTCCGATCACGCCGACGGCGATCAAGGCTCCGAGCACAAGAAGAAGTTCCAGCATGGACGTGCGAAGGAGAGGCTACCCTGTAGCCCGTGATCGTGGCGGCTTGGCGTACCGACCAAGCTGGGTCACGAAGGGGAAGCGCAGCATCATGAACAAATTTAGACACACCGGCGGACCGAGATGCTCGAGGCCGATCTTCATGCCGGTTTGACCCAACGCCGGCTCTGCGCAGTAGGTCCCGAACAGCCGGTCCCACCAGGGCACGTTAAAGCCGAAATTGCTGTTCGTCTCGCGCACGTCGGTGGAATGATGAATCCGGTGCATGTCCGGCGTCACCACGAACCAGCGCAACACGCGATCCAGGCCTAACGGCATCCGCACGTTGCTGTGATTGAACAGCGCCGTCGCGTTCAGGACAATTTCGAAGATCACGACCGCCGAGGGCGCCACACCCAACATCAGAACTGCCAACGCTTTCACCCCGGTGGAAATGATGATCTCCACCGGATGGAACCGCACCCCACTCGTCACATCCAGATCCAGATCCGAGTGGTGCATCATGTGGAAACGCCAGAGGATCGGCACGGAGTGAAACACTTGGTGCTGGAGGTAGATGATGAGATCGAGGGCCAAGATGGCCGTCCCAATTTCCAGCCACCCAGGTCCTTCGATCAGATTGAAGAGCCCCCATGTCCGCTCTTGCGCGATCGCGGCCGTCACAACCACTCCACCCATGAAAAACAGCCGGGCGATGGCGGTGTTGAGGATGACGATGGTGAGATTGCCGCCCCAGCGACAGAGTTTCGAGGCCGTGAGCGGTCGGCGGGGCGCAACGAGCTCCCACATGGCCATGACGGCAAGGACCGCGAGATAGGAACCGATGCGAATGAGGTCTGGTGTCGCCATACCTTTGCCTCCTATGGCTTTTGAGGCAAGAGAGAAGAAATGGATTCAGGCCAATCGCGTCAGATGCTATGAACCGATGCTCACCCCAGGTTGCAGTCGGCCTTCATGATAGTCCAGGAAATGGCCGACTTTGAAATCGATGATCTGCAACATCCGATCTCCGGCCAGATGCTCTAAGTAGTAGATCACGTCTTCCTGGTTGAACCAGGTCCTGGCCACCAACCGAGGCGGACGGCTTCCCATGTCAATCGCCGCATACTGGCTTGCAGGATGACGGAAGAATCCGCTTGGAATCTCAATCCCTTTTGACAAGCAATAGGCCTTGATTCGGTCGGTATAGCGCTGTGCCACAAGCGATTCTTTCGTGCTAGCGGACGTGGATATTCTCGAGCGCAACCATATACGTCCCGTCCTCCAACTCGGTGATCGTCAGTTCGACAGAGAGGTCCGAACGCCCTTCATCCTGCGTATACACCGGCACAACGACGGACCACGTGGGGCGCGCGCTCCCCGTCACCTCCACAATGTCAATCACGTCTTCAATCGGCTCCGGACAAGGCACCACGGTCTTTCCATAATCCTGGATCACACGGGCAATGTCCTCGGCCCTCATCTTGGCTCCCGGGACGAACCGTTCCAGTTCCTGGTACTGCTGACCGGCCAAGAGGGCGATGATCTCGCGGACGATGTCTTCAACGGGCTCATTGGTTGTCGGCGTGGACGAGACCTCTTCTGCAGGGACCACTCGAACAGTCCGGCTGTCGACGATGTCCAGAGTAATCTTCGCGCCGTTCGGGAGATCCTTAATCTGCCTGCCGACCTCGCCGCTGACGCCGAGCCATTCGGTCGTCGTCGCCACATACATGTTGTCCGGCGTGAACGGACCACCCATGATCGGCCACGTCTTAAAAGCGTAACATTGCCCCTCACCCAGCGGTCCCAATGCAGCCCCTGCTGCGTCAGCCACGCCTTCGAAGAGCCAGTCTTCCCGAAACTGCTCGTCCTCGAACGCCGCGAGATAATTCTTATCGTCCCGGATCTTTCGTGCCGTGAGCTCTTCAGGAATCACTCGCCAGAGGGTCCCGTCATGGCACGTCACCAAGACATTCCCGAATGCATTGACCATCAAGACCTGTGTCGGATCATTCAACGCCCAGGCCCAGACCTGGCGCAGCACCTCAAGGATAGCGCCGTCTTGAGCGGACGGCTGCGGATACTCCGCCCAGTACAGTACATCACGATAATCCTGCTTGGCGGCTTCAACGAACTGGAGCAATTTATCTTCGCTCCCTTGGCTCAGCGACAGGATGGCCATCTGCACCCGCTCGCGCTCCGGCTCATGCCCTTCGACTCCATAGTGATCCAGTAGGTCCAAGACGGTTTTTGCCGACCGGCTCGGAAAGAGATTGAGGACCGCGATCATCACATCTTGACGGGTGTGGGACATGCCAGTTCCTTTGGATACTACGGATTCTTACCAATCGAGGCGTGATCGGCAAGTGAAGGTGAGAAATCAGCAGGACGCGGTTATGGACTGTTCGTAACGGCTTTCTGGGGCCTCCACGACTGCACCCGCCGGTTGGTATTGTCTAATTGCTCTCTGCTCAACCCCAGCGCGAGTTCATCTCGGCGGACTACGGCACGTCCGCTGTCATGCATAGCCGCCAGTGAGTACCAGAAATAGGCCTCCTGAAGGTCCTGTGTCACGCCCCAGCCGGCTTCATAGAGAAGCCCCAGATCGCGCTGGGCCAGAGGATGGCCTTGCTCAGCGGCTCGGCGCAGCCAACTGAACGCCGCAGCCGGATCAGCGTCAGGCGGCGACAACAACCCCTGTCCCACCATCCACTGGGCATTGGCATCTCCCGCATTGGCTAAAGGTAGCGCGGCAATGCTCTGTTCTTTCTCCGACTCTGAGGGAACGATTGCAGCGGGGACTTGGGCGGTGACGACTGGAGGACGCCATAGCTGAGAAACCAGGACCAGCATTCCACTGAACTGCCAGGTCAGACGAGATACCCTTTGCAGAAGATGCATCAATGGTTCCTGGAACCTTTTCCTCTCACAAGAACTGCCCCCGCTATCTGACCTCTGACTCTCTTTCGGCCAGGGCCGACTTCCGTCGCGCAGAGAACGCGAAGCCCACAAACGCACCAGCTACTATGAGGTAACCCAACTGATAGTATGTTCGAATCGGCAAGTAATAAAACCACGGATGCGTCTGATTGAACAATTTGCGCAATATGGGCTCGGCAACAATCCCAGCCGCAGCCAGCATCGATCCTACAAAGGCACAACCTGACACAACACCGGGCGACAAACGGAACAGAAACAGCGCTGCCGTGAGGAACAGAAATGGCGTGATCACAGTGGAATAAGATTGAACCGTCCACCGGAATGAACCAAGAGCATCCGTCGACTCACCGTAGGCATCGAGGAGCCATACGAGCCCCAACGAAATCATGGACACGATGCCTAACGCATAACCCACACGGCGAAGTATGTTTGAATCGGCTTTCGGCTCAGACGAATCATCAAGAGGTGCCGCACGAACATATGAGAGAGCAAGCCCCAGCACACCACAGGACACGATAAACATTCCAAATCGGGAGTGTAGCTTCGGATGGGCATTCCAATCGATGGCTACTTCATAGGCCGCGACAAGACTAGCGATGACAATGAGGAAAGACCAGAAACCCGACGAAGAACGCCGCAGGAGGACTGCAGCGACTAGAAACAGAACAGGCACAATAACATCGGAAAGCCCCCCGACCACCCAAAGCACGAACATGCTCAACATGGACTAGACTCCCGCATCTCTTAGCTGCACAGGGCGAGCGAACGATCCATGCTTCCTGGAGCCTCTATCGCTTCGATGTCAGGGATCACCGTCTACTTACAGCGTATGGGAAATCCATTTCTCCTCTTGAAGGTACTTCACGCTGTCGATCAGCCACCCGCCATCCACCTTGTGCAACTGGTACCGATAGCGGCCTCCACCGAGCACCGCTGTCCGCTCCGTCTCGACAGTCGTCGTGTGCGGATTTTCCGAGGATGTCGTAACGATCCGCTCATTGGCCGGATCATACTCAGGAGGCTTCTGGAAGAACGGAGCGGCCAACCGTCCCTGCGGCCGCTCACTCGCACGCGTGGTGCAATGTTGGCGAAACACAGCCTGAAGCGTCTCAATGGCATAGCCGGCGCTGCTTTCTTCCCCGGCAGCCTTGGCCAACCGCTTCGCTGCAGCAGCTTCCAGCTCCCACCCATGCATCGACTTGATGAAGGATGTCACCATAGATGCAGGATCTTCAGTCATCACGTCCATTTATCCATCATAGAACGCTCAAGGTTTCCTGGAACCTTTTTCTAGATATTCAGCCTGTCCCCTTTTCTTCTTTCAGCCAGGAAGGAAAACGGAAACTGACCGAGTCTTCGAGGGAATTTCCGAAGGCTTCCGCCTGACTGGGTCCGGAAGGGTCGCTCTGAGAGGTGCGGGCGACACCCTGGCTACCAGGCTGCTTTCCCCCTGAAAGGATTCCCTCCCCCGTGACAAGATTGAAGGGATCAGACTCCTTTGCTTTGCTGTGTTCGCACTCTGTCGATGCCGTTAGGCTGCACGCCTCTTGGCCGCCCGCCTGCTAGACCGAGGAGCTGATCGGACGGCTCGCTTGGTGGATGCCCTGGCTTGTAATTGAAGTCCTAAGGCACCGGTTACTTTGAGAATCGTGTCAAAGCCCGGACTCCGCTCACCGGAGAGCGCCTTATAGAGACTCTCCCGCGAGAGACCAGCATCGCGCGCGACCTGCGCCATTCCCTTCGCACGGGCAATATCTCCAAGCGCCTTCGCAATAAAGGCGGCATCGTCACCAGCCTCTTCCAAACAGGCCTCCAAATACGCAGCCATCTCTTCAGGACTACGAAGATGCTCTGCCACATCGTATCGAGTCGTCATCGTCTTTCCCATGGGAAACCTCCTACAGATTGCGCACAAGTCGCAGTGCCGTCTTGATATCAGCAGCTTGCGATCGCTTACTCCCGCCGGCAAGAAGTATCAGTAGCTCCGTTCCTCTTCTCGTAAAATACACACGGTACCCAGGCCCATAATCGATCCGTAGTTCCGAGACACCCTCACCAACGGGCTTCACGTCCCCCGGATTCCCTCCAGCGAGACGCTCAATCCTGACCTGAACACGCGCTCGAGCACGTACGTCTGCGAGGTCATCAAGCCAGCGGGAGAATGTCTCAGTCTGTCGAATCTTGAGCACGCCAAACTGTAGCCAATTGGCTACATCCTGTCAATCCCTTCCTTGGCGAGTGGTGGCAAGCGCCTAATTGCATTCTTCTTCGGTCTCCAGAAAGGGCTGCTCCGATTGGCCTCACTGCGCGCATGCGGCGAGCACCGCCAAACAGAACTTGTTCGACCCGGAGCCCTCTGGATTGATCTTGGCGACGGGATAATACGCTTCAGTGTCCGCCTGTCACGTCCTGCGAGTACAGGGACCGACCGGGCCGCTCACTTCCCTACACCGGGCGGGATGCGAGCACGACCTGGCTGTTTGCCACAGGACCACAAAAAGACTGCAAAATCTGGCTGAAAGGAATTGGAGACTGGCCCCATATCCTCTTGCAGGGAGGACCACATGGGGCGAACCAACGATACGGACAAGCCAGCTCAACCATCTTTCTGGCGCGATCCCCGCCTCTACCAGATCGCCAGCCTGTCCACCCTCCTCCTCTACGGCCTCCTCTTCCTTCACTTCGACCTCTCCCTCTGGCAGATTGCCGTCACGCTCGGCACTGCCCTGCTGACCCAATATGCTTGCACGAAGCTCTTCAACCTGCCGGCCTTCGATCCCAAGAGCGCGCTGATATCGGCCCTATCCCTCTGCTTGCTACTGCGGACCAACTTTCTTGCCGCTGCCGCCCTGGCCGCGGTCATCGCCATTGCCAGCAAGTTTGTCCTCCGTTGGAAGGACAAGCATGTCTTCAATCCAACGAACTTGGCGCTCGTCGTCATGATCGCTAGTGGCCTCGGCTGGATTTCTCCAGGGCAGTGGGGGCAGGTCGCCTGGTTTGGATTTCTGGTTGCTTGCCTTGGCTCCCTCGTCGTGACACGTGCGGCGCGGGCCGATGTCACGCTCGCTTTTCTCACTTTCTACGTCGGCCTACTTGTGGTCCGTGCCCTCTGGCTCGGCGATCCGCTAACGATCCCGCTGCATCAGATTGAAAGCGGCGCATTCCTCATCTTCTCATTCTTCATGATCTCCGATCCCAAGACGACGCCGAATTCCCGAACAGGCCGGATTGTCTATGCGCTCCTCGTCGCGCTTGCCGCTCTCTACGTCCAATTCGGACTCTTCAAACCGAATGGCCCACTGTGGGGACTCATCGCGTGCGCTCCATCAGTCCTGCTCATTGATTGGTTGCTTCCAGGCTCTCGATACGAATGGGCCAGACCATCGAATGGCCAACTGTCCCCGCTCACTTTCAACCCTGTGCTTGTACCAATTCCTATCCAACAACCAAGGAGGTTCTCATGAGACGCATCATAGTTCCGACCTTCACGTTCTTGATAGGGCTGTTTTTCTGGAGTGCCGACGCTTCCGCTTTTTGCGGCTTTTATGTCGGCAAGGCCGACACGAAGCTGTTCAACAAAGCATCCGAGGTGGCGATTGCACGCCACGACAACAAGACGGTCATCACAATGGCGAACGACTTCAAGGGCGACGTCAAAGAATTCGCCATGGTCGTGCCGGTGCCGACCGTGCTGGAGAAAGAGCAGATCCACATCGGCGACGCGGCGGTGCTCAAGCACCTAGCCGATTATTCGGCGCCACGACTGGTCGAATACTTCGACGAGAATCCTTGCCACATCATGTTGTTCGAACGGCATTCGATGGATGCCATGAAGAGCATGGCTCCGGCTTCGGCTGCATCAGAGCGTGGCAAGGTGTTGGGCGTGACCATTGAAGCCCAATATCAAGTCGGCGAGTACGACATTCTGATTCTCTCGGCCAAGGAGAGTAACGGACTCGAAACCTGGCTGAGCGAGAACGGGTACAAGATTCCGAACGGCGCCTCAGCCGTGCTGCACAGCTATCTGAAACAGAATATGAAGTTCTTCGTGGCGAAGGTGAACCTGGGTGAGCAGGCCAAGCTGGGCTTCAACCATCTGCGGCCGCTCCAGATCGCCTTCGAGTCGCCGAAGTTCATGCTGCCGATCCGGCTCGGCACGGTGAACGCCGACGGCGCGCAGGAACTGTTCATCTACTTCCTGACCAAGCAGGGCCGCGTCGAAACGACCAACTATCGGACGGTCCGCTTGCCGGAAGCGCAGGAGATTCCGATTTACGTGAAGGATAAGTTCGGAGACTTCTACAAAGACATGTTCGCCCAGCAAGTGAAGCGCGAGAGCGAGCGGGGCGTGTTCATGGAGTACGCCTGGGACATGAACTGGTGCGATCCCTGTGCGGCGAATCCGCTGTCAGTCGAAGAGCTGCGTGGGTTGGGCGTCTTCTGGCAGGATAACCCCACTCCGATGCGCGGAAAGGGCTTCGTCGCCCCGCAAGCGCAGAACGTGTTCCTGACCCGCCTCCACGTCCGCTACGACGCGGCGCACTTTCCTGAGGATCTGATGTTCCAGGAAACATCGGACCGCTCGAACTTCCAGGCGCGCTATATCCTGCGCCATCCCTGGACAGGCACGGACGAATGCGCAGCCGCCACCGCCTATCGTCAGCAACTGCGTGAACGCTACGAGCGCGAGGCGCAGACGCTGGCGAACCTGACCGGTTGGAACATCGGCGATATCCGGAAGCACATGAACATCGCCTCGCTGCCGGTGGGTGAAGAGAAGAAGTGGTATCAGCGCTTGTGGACCAATTAGGCAATAGACGCAGGGCGGGACCGGCTTGTGCCGGCCTCGCCTGTTCGTACCCGACGCCGGCTTCACAGCCGACGCTTCTTGCCCTTATGAACGGATCGACAACGTGATTGAGGTCTGGCGGTAGGATTGATAGGCGAACACCAAGGCGCTCGTGGACGGGACCGGAGTCCCCGCCGTCTGCTTCGGTTCACCCGCGGAGTTGAACCCTCGTTCCTGTTCCAATTCTTCACGCACGCGGTCGAGCAACCGCGGCACGTACTTCCGGAGCTTTCGAGCCTCGACCTCCGACTTACGCACCGCCTCCAACACCTGTTCAACAAGCGACTTCGGCGACTGAGTCGCGGCCGGAGGAGCGGCCAACCGCAGGGAATCATCGGCACCGGCTTCTTGCTTGGGCACAGCAGGCTGGGTGGACGCCGTGGTACCGGTTGACGACTGCGGGATCGCCGCCGCCGTCTGAGGCGTCTCACCCGGGGTAGCGGTGGCTGAGGGAGTCGATGCCGGAGCTGCCGTCGGTTGCGTCGTCGGCAGGGCTGCTTGCGGAGCGCCTTGCGCCGCCAACTGCGCCGCCACGACCGTCACGGATCGTTCGACGTCGACGCTCAAATCCAAACTCGAGAGTGACGACAGCTTGCTGAATCGATCGGCCAACTTAGCCGTCTTGGCCAGCGCTGCTTCATCCTCTCCCCCGATATACTTCTTGAAAATGTTCACGACTTTACGGAAGAGCTTGGTCAAGTCCTTGACTTCCTGCTCGTTCAGATCGCCTTCTATGGTTAGTCCCAACTTCCGGCTCAATGAATAGTCGACTGTCGTTGCGCGCACGTCGAGTGCCACGCCATCCTGTTCAGCCTGTGCCTGGTAGGTCAGGGCACGGAATTGTTCCTCAAGATTCGCCGTGAACGTCACCTTGTCGCCCTCGGCGGTGGTGACGGTCAGGTTGCCGGAAAACTCATTGGAGACGGCGATCGCACCCACCTTGGTATCAAGGCGACCGGTCGGCTTGGAGGCGGAGGCTGCCGATTGGAAAAGCGACGACGGCGTAAGGGGGCTCAACGTAGGGACGCTCATGCCGATACTCCTCGTTCAGACGATGTTCGGGGGACCTCTGCCACAGTTATCCTTTCGGCATTTCCCTTACGGAACTTGAGTCCCTATGCTATATTCCCCCCATTCAGCGACGTGCCTTCACGAAGGAGGTCCCCTATGGCTCCCCGATCTCTGGCGCTCCTGGCCCTGATGCTGGCGGTCACAACCGGCTGCACGCTCAAAGCCACCTTCGAATCGACGACCGACACCACCAGCAATTTCACGTCTTCCACGACGCCTGGCGCCTGGTGGAACGCCGATGGTCTCCTCAAAGCGGAGCACAAACTCACCGCCTTTGCCGCCTACAACCGAGGCAGCCTGGAACAGGATATGGCCATGGGCCACGGTGAGTACTTGGCTTCGCTCGGCACGCTCATGGGCATCAGCCCGGCCGATCAGTCGGCCTTTGCCTCCAAGGTTCAGGACCAGTACCACGGCCTGACCACCGCCGACGGACCGACCATGATCACGGGCCTGCGGAGGCTCGCCCACTAACCGGCAAATCCGACCACGACGGGAGACCCGATGCTGCCATTTCGCCGCATATTTCATCCGACGGATTTCTCTGCCAACGACTCAGCCGCGTTCGCCCATGCCTTAAAGCTCGCCTGCCTGGCAAAGGCCGAGCTCACGATCATGCATGTGGATCCGGAAATCACTCGCCGTGACTTCGAAGACTTTCCCCGCATCCGACCGCTCTTGACCCGCTGGGGCACTTTGGCGGAAGGCAGTTCGAAACAGGACGTGGCAGCCCTCGGCGTTGAGATCAGGAAGGTCCGCGCGGTGGGCAACCCCGTCACCGCCATTCTCACGCATCTGTCCAAACATCCGACGGACCTGCTGGTGCTCTCGACCCATCAGCGCGAAGGCTTGGCGCGCCTGACTCAAGAGTCTGTGGCGGAACCGGTTGCGCGGCAGGCCCACACCAAGACGCTGTTCGTCCCGGCGGAAGTCGAAGGCTTCGTCTCGGCGCACACAGGCGCAGTGGATCTTCAGCGGATGTTGATTCCGGTAGCCCAGTCTCCGAGCGCGCAACCGGCCATCGACATGGCGGCGGAAATGGGTACTTCACTCGGTGCAGGCAAGATGCTCTACGAGCTGATTCACATCGGACGCGAAGAGGACTTTCCCAAGCTGTCCAAGCCGGAACGGTCCGGTTGGACCTGGGAACGGCTTGTCGCGACCGGCGATCCGGTCAACTGGATTCTCGCCACCGGCAAAGATTTCGATGTGGATCTGATTGTCATGATGACCGAAGGTCATCACGGGCTGCTTGATGAGTTGCGTGGCAGCACAACCGAACGGGTGCTCCGGAGCACGCGCTGCCCACTCCTGGCAATCCCCGCGTGAGGGCGCTGGAAATCTCGTCAGCCTCGTTCCTGTATCGCTCAGACGGTCAACGTACTGAACAACGTACGCCTTACCCTTTCGCTCACTGCTGCCTTGCTGAGCAAGCTCTTGAACACCCTCTGGGGTCTACCGCACTGCGCTGGCATGCTTCGTCATAGACGCCGCGCTGTTTCGTTCCTCACGGCCCATCACCGTTCGCATCACAATGCCGTCACGCAAGATCAGGTAATTGGTCGGCACGGCCGGCACTCGTGGGCCCGGCAGGACAATGCCTGCCAGATTCAGCGGATCACAGGCGGAAATATTGATCTCAAGGCCGGCCGTGGCGTCACTCCCCTTGCGCATCATCCGCAAGGATTCCACCGCCTCCGGCAGCGCAAACTGCTCGCCGACAAACCCGGTCACGAATCGTCCACCTCGCACCTCGCCCTGCAACTCCAGTTTGCGATAGACGACCAAGAGGTCACGCCAGGACTGCGCCAAGGACTCCCGCTGCAGCAGATCGCGAAAGACAACGCCGTAGCGGCGCAGGAGTTGGCGGGCCACTTTCTCGGACAGTACGGAGTGCGGCACACAGGGTGCTGAGTGAACGTGCTGCAAGAGCGTCCAGCGACCGGCGGCATGGCGTGGGCGGCGCGAGCGCTCGCGGCCTTCCGCACGGCGGCGCCGTGGATCCATCAACGCGCGCAGATTGTCGAACCCATCCGCGGTGACGAGCCCAGCCGCCACCAGCTCCCACAAGCCTTCTTCCACTTCGCTCGCCAGATGACCGGTGGCTCTCACTAGATCGGCGAAGAAACTGGCGCCGCGTTCAGCCAACGCGCGCCTGAGATCCTGTGCCACGGAGGTCAAGCCGGCATAGGGCTCGGGACCCCGGCGCATCCCGTCGTCATGTGTCACCGCCAACAGCCAGTCGCTCTCATCGCGCGGAAAGAGACTGATCGGCGCCAGGCTGGTCGGCAGGATGCGCTTCGCCCGATCAGTCTCATCGCGCTGTCCTAGCCGGGGATGCGGCGACAAACGCCCCCAACTGACGGCGCCGCTCAAGCAGAGACGATCCAATAATTCCGGCTCGTACTTGGCCATGCGCGCGCGCAAGATCTGCGTATCCCAACTCGACGCCGCCGCTTCGAACCCGGCCAACTGCTTGATGACTTCCAGCAAACCCGCTTCGCCATGCTGCCGTGAACCGGACAGCACGTGCTGCCATTGCAACAAGAAGCGCATGAACTCTGCCGCGGTGACCGGTTCGATTTCCTTGCGGAGCTTGCCGATCGTCAAGCGGTGGATGCGGGCGAGGAGACGGCGGTGGCAAAACTCGTAAGGGGTAAGGGGTGGGGGGTGAGGCGACCGCTCGCTCTCTTCACGCCTGACGCCTAACGCCTCACGAAACGTTCCGCGGAGGACTTGGCCTTGCCCTTCGAGTCGCAGCAGTGAGGCATCAACCGCGGCAACCGGCAACTGGAGCCGTGCAGCCAATTCTCCGGCCGTCGTCGGACCGACACTCTCCATCCAGCCTTGCACGATGGCATCGAGCGTTGCGTCATCGTCGCCGGTCAGGACTCGATTCACACCCTCTCGATTCTCCGTTGCCGCCCATCCCTTCTCCGACAACTCCACAGCCAACTCCACAGCCCGCCCAGAATGAATCAGTTCCGGAATGAATTGCTGCCAACCAGACCGCGCCTCGCCAGGCACCCACACCAGCGTCAGCAAGGCATCGTGCAGTTCGTCGGCATCGCGCACGACCGGCCAGGCTTCGCGCACCACTTCGTCGATCGCCTCTGGATCGAGCGCCCCGACCTGGCCCAGCAGATCAGGCGGCAACGTCCGCCGCATCTCGACGGCGCGCGCCCGGCGCTCTTCCAGCGGCGCATCGTCGAGGAACGCGTAGGGATTGGCATTGAGAATTTCGTGCGAGAAGACTGACGGCGCCGGCGTATCGACAGCCACGCAGCGGATCTGGCCTGCTTCGATCCGGCGCAGCACAGCCGTCAGGCCCTCCAGATCCATCGCCTCGGTCAAACAATCGCGTAGCGTTTCCGTCACCAAGGGATGGTCGGGAATCTGTCGAGCGGCCCGCTCTCCGGTCAGGTTCTCCTGGCAGGCGATGGCATCCGGAAACACCGCCGCCAGCAGATCTTCCGACTTCATCCGCTGAATTTGCGGCGGCACTTTCTTGCCGTTAGAGAAACGCAACAACGCCAGCGACCTGGAGGCATTCCAACGCCAGCGTGTCGTGAACATCGGCGCGAGCAAGACCGCCTGAATGAGCACCTCGCGCAGGCTGTTGGAGTGCAGATAGCCGAACACGGAGTCGAGCGGGAAACTGTGTTTCTCTCCGAGCGAGATTACGAGGCCGTTGTCGGTCGCCGCCGCCTGCAATTCAAAATCGAACGTGACGCAGAACCGTTTGCGCAGCGCGAGCCCCCAGGCCTTGTTGATCCGCCCACCGAACGGCGCATGGATGACCAGCTGCATCCCGCCGCTCTCATCGAAGAACCGCTCCGCGACGACCGTCTCCTGTGTCGGGATCGCACCCAAGACCGCTTTGCCGGCCAACACATACTCGATCGCCTGCTGCGCGCCGCGTGGATCGAGGGCGCAGTTGCGCATCAACCACTGCACAGCTGGCACTGCTGCGTTCGCCTGTTCGGCGATATCTTGGCGCAGTCGCGCCACTTCAGCAGACAGCTCTGCTGTGCGCGACGGTGCTTCGCCCCGCCAAAATGGGATATTCGGCGGCGCACCCTGGGCATCTTCCACGCGGACCTTCCCGGCCTCGATGCCCTTGATGCGCCAGGAGGTATTGCCGAGCAACATGATGTCGCCGGCCAAGCTTTCAACCGCAAAGTCTTCATCGACCGAGCCGACCACCGTGCCCTCCGGCTCCGCAACCACCGCATAGTTCGCCGTATCGGGGATCGCGCCGCCGGAGGTGATCGCCGCCAACCGCGCACCGCGACGCCCTTTGATCCGATGATTGATCCGGTCATGATAGAGATAGGCCAGCCCGCGCCCCCGCTGCGTGGCGATGCCGTCGGCGAGCATCCGGACGACATCGTCGAACTTCCCACGCGGCAGATCTCGATAGGGATAGGCTCTTCGGCAGAGGGCGTAGAGGTCGGATTCCGTCCAGGCCTGGCTCGCTGCGGCGGCGACGAACTGCTGCGCCAGAATGTCGAGCGGCGCGGGAGGGACTTCAATCCGGTCCAACATGCCGGCGCGAATCGCCCGCACAAGAGCGGCACATTCCAGCAGCTCATCCCTCGTCATGGCAAAGAGCCGGCCCTTCGGAATGGCCGTGATCCAGTGCCCGGCCCGCCCGATGCGTTGCAAGGCCGTCGCAATCGCGCGCGGCGAGCCGATCTGGCAGACCAGATCGACCGTGCCGACGTCGATGCCGAGTTCCAGCGAAGCCGTGGCAATCACCACCCGCGTTTTGCCGGTCTTCAGACGCTCTTCGGCCGAGAGACGGATCTGCCGAGAGAGACTACCGTGATGGGCCGCCACCACATCCGGCCCAAGGTCTTGCAGCCGCTCTTCCAGATAATGCGACACCCGCTCCGCCAACCGACGCGTATTGACGAACACCAGCGTCGAGCGATGCTGGCGGACCAGTTCGGCAACCCGGTCATATACGTCGGACCAGATCGCGTTCGTCGCGACTGCGCTCAACTCGTCCTTGGGCACCTCGACTGCGAGGTCTAATTCACGGCGGTGGCCGACATCGATGATCGTCGGGCGAGGCCGCGCACCGACCAAATAGTCCGCCACGAGTTCAATTGGTCGCTGCGTCGCGGAAAGTCCGATGCGCTGCGGCTTCGTCAGCGTGAGGGCCTCAAGCCGCTCCAACGACAGCGCGAGATGCGCGCCACGTTTGTTCGGCGCCAGCGCATGGATTTCATCCACGATCACCGTGCGCACGGTCTGCAACAGTCGCCGGCTCTTTTCGGCGGTCAGTAAGATGAACAGGGATTCCGGCGTCGTGACGAGAATATGGGGCGGCCGCTTGAGCATCTGCTGACGGTCCGCCATCGGCGTATCGCCGGTCCGAACCAGCACGCGCAACTCCGGCAACATCAAACCGGCTTGCAGTGCGCGATCACCGATGTCCGCGAGCGGCTTCTGCAGATTCTTCTGGATGTCGTTGCTCAGCGCCTTGAGCGGCGAGACGTAGAGGACTTGGGTGTGGTCGTCGAGTTCGCGGGCGAGGGCTTGCGTGAAGAGCTGATCGATGCAGGAGAGAAAAGCCGCGAAGGTTTTGCCGGAGCCGGTCGGCGCGGCGATCAGGGCATCTGTACCGGACTGAATCGCCGGCCAGGCCTGCTGCTGGACCTCAGTCGGCTGCCCAATCTGAGAAGAAAACCACTCAGCAATGAGGGGATGGAATCCGGAGAGCGGCATGGCACGCAATCGTACCACGCCGTCTAGCCAAGCTCTAGATGCTACGGCAGGGCGCGGACGTAGATATGGGTTCCACCACTGCCGACGAGGTTCGTGGCCGTCGAGGAGAACGCGACGAATCCGCCCGCCCCATTGATTGAGGCACTGTCGCTGGGGGCATCGCCCGCTACCACGCTCCCGCTGTTGGTTCTCGACGCCAGGCTCGTGGTCGGTCCATTGCGATCCTGCAGATAGATCTGTTGTCCTGTGATCGTTGCTAGGAGATTCGTCGCGGATGATGTAAAGGCGACATACCGGCCATCGGCACTGATCGTGGGCGCGCTGCTATTTTGGTTTCCCGCATTCGGTGGGCCGCTGTTATCGCGCGAGATCAGACTGTTGGTGCCGTTGACGCCGGTCAATCGATCGTGGAGGTAGATCTGTTGCCCGTTGAATCCAGACACAATGTTCGTCGCCGCCGACACGAAAGCGATGAATTGGCCCGTACCGTTTATGACAGGCGTGCTGCTCGCCCCGTTGCCTGCCCCGTTCGTTCCCGTATCCTTCGAGACCAGGCTAGTCGTGCCGTTGGCTCCGGTCAGCGTATCATGCATGTAAATCTGCTGGTTGAGGAGCGCGCCGAGGTTGGTTGACAACGAGGCAAAGGCGACATACCGACCGTCGGAACTGATCGAGGGCGAGGAACTGACCCCATTTCCAGGAACGGGCGTGACACTGTTGTCTTTCGAAATGAGGGTCGTCGTCCCGGTGGTTCGGTCATGCCGATAAATCTGCGTGCCGCTGACGCCGGTGATGAGATTGGTCGCGGCCGAGACGAACGCCACATACCGGCCGTCCGAACTGATGGCCGGTGTACTGCTCACCCCGTTTCCTGTCACCCCGCTGCTGCTCTTGGACACCACCGTGGTCTGCCCGGTTTGACGGTCTCTCACATAGACCTGCGTCCCACTTACGCCAGACACCAGATTGGAAGACTGCGAGACGAAGGCAACATAGCGCCCATCGGTACTACTGATCGCCGGCTCACTGCTGACTCCATCACCCTCATTGATTACAGTTGATGAACTGTCACGCGAAACCAGTTCGATCTGATTCGTCTGACGGTTATGCACATAGATCTGTGTCCCGGTCACTCCTGATACGAAGTTGGTCGATGTAGAAACAAAGGCCACCAAACTGCCATCGTTGCTCAACGAGGGAGTCGAACTTGCCCCGTTGCCGGCTACTCCGTTCGCATCAACCGAGACGCGATCGGTTCTCGTGTGAATCGCGAAGAGCACCGAGCCCGTGGCACTCTTGCCCGTACCATCGCGAACCGTGAAGGTCGCAGTGGAATTGCCTGATGCTGTCGGCGTACCGGTCACGGTTCCTGCTGCGCTATTCAAGGTCAATCCTCCCGGCAGCGTTCCTCCGAACAACGTCCAAGTAAAGGGACCGGTCCCGTTGGCAGTCGCAAGTGTCGTCGTGTAGGCGTTGCCGACGATGCCGAAGTTGGCCGAGGTGGTCGTGATCGCAAACGCGCCGCCACCTCCCGAACTTCCTCCTCCCCCGGAACTCGGGCAACCGGTGAGCAACAAGAGCGCGATCAGGCAATATGCGCGACAGCTTCGCGTGTCCATGACCCCCCTCCGAAGCATTCCTTAGGCAGCTTGTGTCATTATAGGACTGATTCGATTGCTTGCCCATAAGTATTATCGTTTATGTACGGTGGTGGATCGTGTCTTCTCCCGTAATCATCCTGGGTGCCGGATATACCGGGCGGTTTCTCGCCGCGGCCCTGACCCAGTCCGGACGACCGTACTTCGCCACCAGCCGGTCGCCACAAGAGCACCTGGCCTTTGTTTCTACTGGGCAGCGCCTGCCGTTCGATCTCACACAGACTGCAACCTGGATCCATATTCCGCCGCGCATCGATCTTCTGTGGTGTTTTCCCGCGGCGCCACTCGAACTCGTCCGGCAATTCGCCGCGTTTGCCGATTGTGCTGCCCGCCGTACGGTCGTCCTCGGCAGTACCTCGGCATACGGCATCGGAGACACCATGGAGTATCCGCCTCCCTGGCTCGATGAAACGGCGCCGATCGATCTCTCCAAACCGCGCGTAGCCGGGGAAGAATTCTTGCGGCACGAATGCGGCGCGATCGTGCTTCGCGTGGCGGGCATCTACGGACCGGGGCGCAATCCGGTGAACTGGATTCGAGACGGACGGGTCGGCCCGTCACGAAAGCATGTGAATTTGATTCATGTGGAAGACCTAGCCGCTATCTGCCTCCAGGCACTGGAGAGGGGAACGCGTGGGGAGGTCTATAACGTCAGTGACGGTGTCCCGCGAACCTGGGAAGACATTTGCCGTGAAGCACAGGACCGATACGGCATCACCGCGGCCAGGGCATCCTCCGACGGAGGAACAGGCAAACGCATTTCCACGGTAAAATTGAAGGCGTTCCTCTCGCAGGGGCTGCGGCATCCGGACTTGTTTTCCGCGCTCGCAGGATTGACGAAAGAGTCGTCGTAGCGGTTCTATCGGGATCGCAGATTGAGTGCGCGATGAATCGATTCCGCGGCGACTCGGTTCCCCTCCACCGTCCAATGCGTATCGTCCGCGATAAACACCGGATGCCCGGTACGGACGGCCTCGCGCATGTCTTGCGTCAGATCCACCCAGCTGATGTCGGATGCGATGGCGCGCACACGCTGCGCGACTCGCTCAGGCAACCCGGCGTAGGATTCAGTCCATGTCGCCCTGGTGGCGTTCGAGGAAGCCTCGAACTGAGCCAGATCTTGATAGACCCGGAACTTCGTCGGAGCGAATACGAAGACGAACCCCGCCTGATCGTGCGCGGCTGCCCGGTACGCGTCCGCTACAATGCCAATAAACCGATCGAGTGCCTCCTGCTCTTTGACGAGCTTGGGAACAGGACTCAGTTGCTGGCCGAACAGTTGCCGATCGGCTCCCGCAGCTGATGCCACCACGCCATAGATCCCCTCGGCATAGGGATCGGGAACGCAGCCCTTCATCGTTCTCAGCAACGCCGGCACGGCATTCAGGAGGAACGAGTGCTCCACGAGCCATCCCGAACGACTGCCGACCGAAGGCACCTGTTTCACCGCCTCGTCATAGGCGTAGAGGTCATGCCAGTCATTCCCTTCGTAGAACACCCAGACGACCGTCTTCGGATGAAGCGGCAGTGCATAACGCTTCAACACCGCCAGCTCCTGCGCCGGCCCATACCCTGAAATACCCAGGTTCGCGACGGTCCGGCCCTGAAGCTGTGCCAGCACCGTCGTCATCAGTTGCGGGGTCGGCATCATGAAGGATTCAACATACGAATCGCCGATGACGGCGATGTCCGCCGCCATCAGATCGGTCTCATTCCGGAACCCATGCCGATCATACTGGAGGCGATGAGGAACCGCGGCTCGGACCGGCAGGCACAGACGTTCGCCCATGTTCCCCCGCCGAAACGTTTCATCGCGCGAGAAATACGGCTTGGTCTTGAATAACAACTCCGGATCCGGCAGATAGCCCGGCCGTTCCCAGAGATGGTCACCGGACGTTAAGAAGAGCATCTTGTAATCGACCAAGCCTGTCAGGCCCGGCGCTTCCAGCATGGTCACGCCGACACCCAATGCGACCGTCACGGCAAGAAAACGGTTCTGCAGCTCTTCCCGCGGCTGAGCTGCTACCATGGCGTATGCACCCCAGGCAAGGAGGTAGAGCGCCAGACTCACTCCCAGAAACTGACGCATGCCGCCTATGCCAATCGTCGCCACCAACACCCCCCCGAACAGAAATCCAGCGAGAACGGCAATCGTTTTCCAGCTGAGTTTATGCATCCTCAATAAGCAGGCAGAAGGAAATATGCCGCTTCCTGGCCCCTTTCGCTGAACTCGGTTGACCAACCTCTGCAATGTCGAGCGAATTGACCAATGACCCAAGTGGAATGAACGGCAGGATAGCAATGGTCCGAGCACCTGTCTACCAAAGCACCAGAATATGGATGGGTTTGCCTCCCCCTGTACGGCTGCAGTTCCCCACACAAGACCATCATCCGCCAAATCTGGGGAAGACCGTAACAGAGGACATCTCTGAATCGGCTTAGACTGGTGCTCTAGCGCAGTAACGCCATGACGGCCAGACAGACGAGGAGATTGTTGATGGCGTGGGCCAACATGCCGGGCAACAGGCTGCCGGTCTTTTCATAGATCCAAGCCCAGAGCAGACCGCTCCAACAGACGCTGAGCAGCCCGAGGATCCCGTACCCATGGGCGATGCCGAAGATGCCCGCGCTGATCAGGGCGGCCGGCAGAAAGGTGAACTTGCGGCGCAAAATCGCGAACAGGAGACCGCGGAATGCCAGTTCTTCGAACACTGGCGCGAACACCACATACTCAATGAGGCTGACGAACGTCGCGGAAGGTGCGCCCCAGACCAAATCGGCATCGAACCATTCAGTCCAATGACTGGACAGGTTCCAGCGATCCGCCAACCGGTCGACGACCCATTCGCCCCATAGTCCCGCCGCGACCACAGCCGAGAGGGCCAGGCACAGCCGGCCAAGGTGATTCCATCCGATCCCCAATCCAAACCCTTCGTCGAACGACAGCCCTGAGGGCCGGAACAGATGCCGATAGGCCAACAGCAATAACGGGACATTGCTCATCGGAATGGCCAGGGCTCGCAGCGACGCATTTTCAGGCGGCATATAGAGGAGGAAGGCCGCGGTAATCATCGCCCCCATCGCGCCCCCGCGCAGCAACACGGCGGCGCCAACACCTCCGGGCCATGGGGGCGGAATGCCGGGGCTGTGGAGCGTTACCGGATTTTCGACAGCGTGTCGACGCCGCCAGAGCCAGAGAAGGACCAATGATCCGAGCGCCATCAGCGACAGTTCCACCACGGTCAACCGCCAGGAATGCTGAAAGATGCGATCCGCACGGACGGCGGACTGTTGCCGCACAACCTCGAGCGCCGATGTATCACCGGCCCGTACGGCCAACCGTTCCGCCAGTCGGTCGTAGAACCATCCGGCCGATAGGGACTCCGCCGCGTCTGCCCACATCGAGGACAACGCCTCTGCCTCGGGGCTGGGACCTTCACCGTAGGCCGCTCGCAGGAAATCCCCATAACGGGGCAACGGCTCCTCGCGACTCTCCCACTCGTGGGCCGAGAGCAACGCCTGCGAGACCTGCCCGGATTCGGCCTGGAGAATGGCCAACTGCAACTGCACGATCGGATCGTTGGAAGTCTTGGCCAGCTCGCGGTACCACTCAATCGCTTGTGTACGTTCCTGTTCAGGGTTTCCGGTGATCCAGGTAAGGAGAGTTCGGATCCACGGCGGCGCATGGGTGAGACCCTCCTGGACATCCATGGTCCGGCCGACCATGCGCTCGAGCGCCCGTTCCGGCGCTTCCACACGGTCCAGTTTGGGTACCGAGGCCGCGAGCCAGAGAACCGTGCTGAGGGAAGAAATCAGAAAGAGGGCGGCAATCAGGCTGACGCTGCGTGAAAATTGAGCGTGATACGTACCGACCGGCTGGGGAGCATGGTCCTCCCTCCACCAGAAGGTCTTCGCCGGCCCATGGGGCTGAACAGGCGCTTGGGACTCGGCAGCGTCGGAGTTTGTCGGAGTATCAATCATGTTGCCCCAACTATAACACGGCGATTTTTGCGTACGGCATCCCTCAAAATAGCTAGAGTCCTCCCGCCCCCGTGACGCAATGATTCCCATGGCCGAGCCCTAGGCTACTCCGCTATACTGGCTGCCGAAAACCTGGAGATCCATGGCAATTCAAGACTTTATCCCTCCTCGACGCCTCCTGCTGGGACCGGGTCCCAGCCAGGTCCATTCACGAGTCCTGCGAGCCATGTCGGCCCCGCTGCTCGGGCATCTTGACCCCGCATTCCTCGGCCTGATGAACGAGATTCAAACCCTCCTTCGAACGGTCTTTGCAACAACCAATCCATTCACCATCGCCGTCTCTGGCACCGGATCGGCCGGCATGGAAGCCTCCATCGTCAACATCGTCGAACCCGGCGATACCGTCGTGGTCGGGGTGAACGGCCTCTTTGGAACCAGGCTGGCCACGATCGTGGAGCGTTGCGGCGGAAAGGCGATCCGCCTCGAAGCGCCCTGGGGACAGTCGATCGCCACGGAAACCGTCGATCAGGCCCTCCGCCGATCCGGCCCCGTCAAAGCGGTGGCGATCGTCCATGCGGAAACGTCGACGGGAGTCTGGCAACCGCTGGACGACATTGCCGGCCTTTGCCGGCAACACAACAGCCTCTTTGTCGTTGACGCAGTCACATCGCTTGGTGGGATGCCGGTGGACATCGACCGTCTCGGCATCGACGTGGCCTACAGCGGAACGCAGAAATGTTTGAGTTGTCCCCCTGGCCTCGCACCTTTTACGATGAGCGAACGTGCATTGGCCCTCATGAAACAACGACGTACACCCTGCCAGAGCTGGTATCTGGATATGGGCTTGATCGCCGCCTATTGGGAAGAAGGCACAAGGGCCTACCACCATACCGCGCCGATTTCGATGCTCTATGCCCTGCGGGAGGCGTTGCGCCTCGTCGAAGCGGAAGGGTTACCTGCCCGCTTCGCGCGGCACCGGCTCAATAGCGAGGCCCTGCTGGCCGGGCTCGCCGAACTCGGCCTCGCCCCCCTGGCTTCCGCAGGCCAACGACTCCCGATGCTCAATTGCGTAAAGGTTCCGTCCTCGATTCCAGAAGCGGAAGTGCGCGCTCAGTTGCTCACGCGTTACGGCATCGAGATCGGCGGGGGACTCGGACCGTTGAAGGGCCAGGTCTGGCGCATCGGTTTGATGGGAGAATCCTCCACTGAATCGAACGTCCTGACCCTATTGAACGCCCTGGAAGAATTGTTCATTCGAGGCGGCTGGCTCGCAACCCCCGGCGTCGCCCTCGGCGCGGCGGCGCGCGTCTATAGCCGCGCATAGCAATCGTGGTTTCTTGCGGGAGGTAAGATACTCATGTCGGAGAACAAACCGTTATTGTGGGTCCTGGGCGGAGCGGCCTTCGCCTTCGTCGCCGTCGTTGCCTACTGGATTTTCGCCCTGACCCTCGCCAAACAAATGCAGTCCGACCTGGTGTCGCCGCAAAAAACGGCGGCCTTCATTCACTCTATTCTGGAAGCAAACCGCAACAACTACACGGACAACGTGGTCGTGAAATTGCAAAAAGACGGCATCGAGGCCCACGAGCATTGGCGCGATGAACGGGGCGTTCCGCTGCCGGCGCAGTTTCTGTTGGAATCGGGCCGGCTCGTCGCCTTGAAGGACCTCCACTTCTCTTTCCGGCTGGCCAGCCTGACCCCTATCTATGTCTGGAACGCACCGAACAGCGATATGGAGCGCGTGGCCCTCTCGGAAGTGCAAAAGAATCCGCTACAACCCCATTACGGCATCGTCCGGCAAGGCGACTTGCGTTTGTTTCAAGCGGTCTACGCCGACCGAGCTGTATCGCAGGCCTGCGTCGAATGCCACAACAAACACCCGAATAGCCCCCGCCGCGATTACAAACTCAACGACGTCATGGGCGCGATCGTCATCACATTTCCGATCGGAGAGTAAACAGGTGCTTACCGCCATTCACCGGGTCAGGCTGATCGATGGAGAGGGCCGGACCTTCGAGCCCGCAACGGTCGTCGTGCGCAACGGGAAAATCCTGGCCGCCGGTCCCAGTCGAGACGTGCCGGTGCCCCGCGGAGCAAGCCGCATCGATGGACGGGGGCTCACACTTCTCCCTGGCCTGATCGATTGCCATGTCCATCTCTGTTTAGGTGCCGAAGCGGATGTCGTCGCCGCCGTCGAGCAAGACAGCCCGGCAACCACCCTGCTCAAAGCCACGCGTTATGCACAACGCACCATCGAAGCCGGGATCACCACCGTGCGCGACGTAGGCTCTCGCGATCATTCGATCTTTGCGCTCAAGCAGGCGATCGATACCGGGCTGCTGCCAGGCCCGCGCATCGTCGGCTCAGGGTTGGCGATTTGCATGGTCGGCGGTCACGCCCGATTCATTGGACGAGAAGCCACGGGACCGGCCCAGGTACGCAGTCTGGCGCGCGAGCAGATTGCCGCGGGCGCCGGCGTCATCAAGGTCATCGCCTCCGGCGGGGTACTCACCCCCGGCACCTCGCCGGACGAAACGCAAATGACCGCCGAAGAAATCCGTACGGCCGTCGACGTCGCCAAAGAGGCGGGGCTCAAGGTGGCAGCGCACGCGCATGGAGCCGCCGGTATCGCGCATGCCGTTCGTGCGGGTGTCCATTCCATCGAACATGCCACACTGCTCGACGAGGCGGCCGGCACACTCATGAAACAACAGGGCGTCTACATGGTTCCGACCCTGTCCGCGCTGGCCACTACAGCCGCAGCGCGGCGCGGCTGCGGCATTCCCGACAGCGCGCTCGACAAAGCGAAATCCATGACCAAGCGGCACCAGAAGAGCTTTCGCTCGGCCCACACCGGCGGGATACGCATCGCCATGGGCACCGATGCGGGCACACCGTTCAACTATCATGGGGACAACGCGCAGGAACTGGAACGGATGGTCGCGCTGGGCATGAGCCCGATGGACGCGATTCTCGCGTCGACCGCGGATGCCGCGAACCTCATCGGCATTCTCGAGGAGGTCGGAACGATTACGAGAGGGAAGAGGGCGGATCTCCTGCTCATCAAAGGAAACCCGCTCACCAAGATCGCCCTACTGCAAGACCGCAGCCGGATCATGGGCGTGATGCAGGCCGGACGTTTCGTGGCAGGACCGCTGACCGGAACGTGAGTCGTCAGGGGTACCGGGTGACGCGGTGAGAGAACTGGGCCGGTGAGGGTTCTCGCCTCACACTTTATGATTCACGCCTAACGTCTTTCATAGAACAACTCTAAGGCTGAGGCAAACCCGTGCTGCCGCCCCTTGCGAAACTGCTCGCCAAGCCGATGGCGTAGCGCGCGTATACCACTCTCGTCGTTTTTCCCGACCACGCCCTGCGACAGCATCATCTGGGTCGCCACCTCTACCAGGCGCTGCCGTCGCGTCTCCATCTCGTCCGTGAGAAAGTCCGCCATGACCTCCGACGCCCGGGGGTGGACGATGTCTTCGCGGAACGTATCGTAGCCTTGATCCGCCACCGTACGCTCGCGGACTACCGCCAGTTCTGACTTGATGCGTGCGACGTCCTTGACCAGGATGGCAAACAGCTCCTTGCGCCCTTCGTCGAAGAGTTTCTTCTCCATCTCGTCGAGAATGACCGAGACGTCGACCGTCTCCTCGCGGAATTCGTCTCCCCACGTCAGGCGGTCGTAGTTGCGGCGGGCCTCAGGGTCTCCGATCACCTCGTAAGCGGCATTGATCTCACGGATCTTAGCTTCCGCATCCTTGCTGTCAGGATTGCGGTCGGGATGGTGCTCGAAAACGAGCTTACGGTAAACTTTCTTGATGGTCTCGTCGGAGGCTTCCCGTGAGACGCCGAGTACTCGGTAGAAATCTGTCCGCGGCATGGCGTGGCACTATACCATTGCACCGCAGCCTCCCGCACCTTGACACACCGGGATGCGCTCCGCGCCTCACATTGACTGCCGCAATAGCTCGCGCTGCTTAATGGGCCTTCTCCACCGCCCCTTGACTTCTTCCCAGTCGGGCTTATTTGCTGTAGTCATGGACAACAAGCTACCCCCTCAACCCCTGTCCCATGACGAAAAGAAAGCGGCCGATGCGGCGTTTGCCGGACGCCCCTTCAATCCTGCTTGGTCCCGGAAGGCCCGCTTGGTATATGAAGGCATCGTGAAGTCGCTGCCCGCTCCGCCGGTCACAGAAGACGAGTTCCGTCAGTTGGAAGCGACCGCATCCTCCGAACCAATGGAACCGACGGCCTCCCCGACAACGGACCAGGAGCCGGTGCCGGAACCCGAGTCGGTACCGACCAGGATTCCATTGCAACAGGCGATCGACATGGGCGCGTTGATCGACGTGACAGCGACAGCCAAGCAACTCGGTTTGTCATTTCCGGTGACGATTACGAAACCGCTGTGGGAGGTCGGCATCGTGCCGACACCAACCTTAACTGAAGAAGAGCGGGCCGCCAGGCTGCGCGATGTGCTGATGGCCTTTCGTCTCCGCTTGGCGAGCCAACCAACGATCTCGCCGCTCATCGACTTTCCAGCCCTCTTGGCCTTTCCGCCGAATGCAGCTCCCCAGCCGATTCCGCTGTTTGCCTTGATTCAGCCGGATGAACAGAACCGTGCTACGGCCACACTCCTCTTGCCCAACGAAGTCGCCGCCACCATCATCCCGATGAACTGAGCGGCTGCTGCGGGTTCGTCAGTCCCCATGTTGCCACGGCGACTCCCCATTACGTCATGGGGGAGAAGCCCTCCCCCCTTGCACTCACAAAAGCCCGGGCGGTAGGGTGATCCAGGCCCCAAGGCCGATCCAGCCAAGGAGGAACGAGCCATGAGATTGCCCCTTCCGATTGCGTCCAACTCTCGCAGGATCGTGGCATACACGCTCCTGTCGGCGATTGCATCGGCGGCCGCCTGCTCAAGCGTCGTCTATCAACCGGCACCGGTCGTGCCGACGAAGTCGCCCCTGCCCTATTCCGCGAAGATCAAGTTGCTCCATGTCGAGACCTATATGGTCGAACCGGGCGCGACGATGATCGCAGACCCCCGGCTTGAGAACCGCGTCACGGGTACCAGCGCCACTGAGGCCCAAGAAAAGAAAGCATGGGAAAAATCGATTGGCGACTACCTGGCTGGCCGCCGGACCTTCACCTATCTGTCGACGGACAGTCAAACCGATCTCGATGTGGCCTTGAGGCTCAACGTGTATATCGATCCGGGGTTGATGTTTCAGTTCGAACACATGTATGTCGCCCGCATCGACGCCACGCTGACCAACCCTCGCACGGGACGCACCCGCAGCTATCTCGGCCTGGGCAAGGCTCCAGGTGATATATCCCGTGGTGGGAAAGGAGACGACCAAGGCCCGATCAACTACGCCGTCCAGGCCGCGTTGAACGATCTGTTCGGGAAGATCGAGAATGATACCGGTTTGCGCAGCTAACGAGCGCCGGAGACTGCGGCGACTTCGGTCATGCGACGGACGAGACGAACCTCGTCCCTCTTTGTCCTCACCACACCATTCAACTTCGCCACAAGAAGCGCATTGAGCATGGTTCCCACCTGTGGACCAGGTTGCATCCCCCCTCTGAGCAGATCTTCGCCGCGCAGCAGAGGGCGACAATCTCGAAGCCTCGACATGAACAGGCTCAACCGCGGCCGGACTCGCGATGCGGCAGAGCGATCCTTCCCCGCCATGGTATCTGCGAGCATCAGAATCAACGCTTCGTTCGGCATCTCAATCAACAATCGATGGATCTCGGACGGCTTCATCGCACGCGTGGCTTGAAGCTGTGCGCGAGCAGTACGAATCGGCTCTCCAGCCCAACGCACCTTCCCTGCTTGTTCCTTCGAAAGTGACAGCCTTTCGATCACTCTCCCGACCACCGCAGGTTCTGCGCTCATAAGCAGCGCCATCAACATCATTACCTGAACACTGATCACATGCTTCTTCCCCTGCGGCATCCACCATCTCACTGCTCGTGGGACATTGCCCATCACCCGTGACGCCATGCGGTCGAACCTCAGCCGGGGATGGAGAAACCGCAGCAACTTCAAGCGAGCCAGAATCTTCACGGCTCGCACAGGATCCGGCTCTCCAAGCAGTAACAGGATCTCATTACACAGCCGCGGACCGGAGAGCCGGGCGATCTGATCGGTCTCTGCCGCAAGGCGAAGCCAGCGCGCGGTCTTCCGTTCGAGCGAAAACCCGAACCGTTGCTTGAAGCGGACGGCGCGAAAGATCCTGGTTGGATCATCCACGAAACTCTTCTCATGCAATGCGCGAATCGTCTTGGTCTTCAAGTCACGCCAGCCGCCATAGGGATCGAGAAGGCAGCCACGGCTAGGTCCATTGATCGGAATGGCCATCGCATTGATGGTGAAGTCTCGGCGGTAGAGATCTTCCTCGATCGAGGCGGGCGCAACATCGGGCAACGCAGCTGGCTCGATATAGGATTCGCACCGTGCGCTGGTCACATCGAGCTTCCGGCCATCGGGGAAAACCAGCCTGGCCGTGGCAAACTTTTCGAACAACGCCAGCCCTGCGTGATAGTGATCGGCGACGGCCTTCGCGAACGACATTCCGTCGCCCTCGACCGTGAGATCCAAATCCCAATTGTCTCGCCTCAGCAAGAGATCGCGGACCACTCCACCGACGAGATACACCCGCACCTCTCGTTGATCCGCGAGTGTCCCAATCTGCTTCAGCACAGTGCCTGAGCGTAAGGGCAACCGGTCGAGCAAGCTTGTCTTTGCCGCCTTGTTCTTCACCGAACACATTGTAGCAATCTCCCTACAGTCCGCGCAGCTATGTCGGCACCGGCTTGATCACCTAGGGGCTTTTCTGTTTACGCCGGCCATAGCCCATCGTCTTACCCATAGAGTAACCCAGGAGCCAGGTTCGTTCGCTGCCTATTGAGGGAGGTCAAGCGCGCAGAGGACGGGTCGGCTGCTGCATCACAGAGGAGGAGAGATTATGACTCGTGCACACGTAATCATGGCATCCTGCAGTACGGTTTTCTTTGCCGTAATCCTGTTGCTCTCAGCCAGCGAGGTACCGGCCGCCAGCGGTGGCGAAGTCCGGCTGAGTGCCCGAATGGTCTCTGGCGTTGCATCCGGCAAGGCCGATTACCGCGAACGCGGCAGCCGGCGCCGGTTGAACGTGGAAGCGGAAGATCTTCCCGCGACGACTCCTTCGCCGCAAGCCGTCTTCGTGAACGGCGCACAGGTCGGCACGATGACGCTGGCTGCCTGCCCAGTCCCGGCGCAGCAACTGCTGTGCGGTGAAATGGAGTTGAACACGCAGGACGGCCAAGTGGTCCCGACGGTGCTCAGCGGACAGATCGTGAGCATCGGCCAGAACCCGGCGGTTCTCGCCGGTACGTTCCGCTAGCAGCCTTTCTGTGCCGACAGCGAAAGCCGGCTGCCCTCCCGCAGCCGGCTTTTTCTTTATCCAACCCTTTTGCTGTTTACCTTTTCTGGCGAGCTACGTCTCATAGAGTAAGAGGCCGATGGAATGAGGCCGCCATATGAGACGGATAGACGGCACTCTCCAACCACAATACTTTTATTCGAACTCTCTCGAAGAAGGAGGATTGATCATGAAGAACAGAATGATGAAAGCCACGATGCTGGCAAGCCTGGCTCTCGTGATGGCGGTCCCAACCGTCCTACCGACTGCCCTGTTTGCGCAAGCGGACATCCGCCAGGAAGATCGGCGGGCGGATCGGCAACAGGATCGGCAGCAAGACCGGCAGAATGATCGCCGTGAGGATCGGCAGTTGGACCGCCAACAGGATCGCCAGCAGGACCGGCAGGCGGATCGCCAACAGGATAGACGCGAGGACCGCCGGGCCGATCGCAGTGGCCGCGGCCGCTAAGCGGCTGTGCCCACATAGCATGAGGGGGATCAGGTTGACCACCTGATCCCCCTCATGGTTTCTCCACAAGGCTCAACTACTGGTGCCGTTTCCCCTGCCGATCGTGCTTCTCACGGGCGATGTTGCGTGACGCGCGGTTTTGCGCGGCATTGATGCGAGCCCGCTCTTTGTTGGTCACCACCCCGTCGGACTTCGCCTTATCTTCCATCTTATTGACGTGCTCCTGTTGCTTGTTTAAACGATTGGCCTCTCGTTCGGTCAGCTGGCCACTGGCAATACCTTGATCGATTCGCTTTTCCTGGTTGGCCTGCCGCTGGTCAATACCGGGGGTCTCAGCCTGCGCATAGGCAGTTCCCGCCATCATCACCATTGCTGCGACCGTAAACAGCATCTGCTTCATCTGGTCCTCCTCTTGGTTGAAGTCCGCGCCCTGAGTCGTTCAACGCACCAGCGGGCAGTCGGTTGACGGGCGTCGTAGGGGCTCTCAATGGCAGCCGTTTTAGCAGGATAGGCCCTTCTCGTCTATGGGATTTCATACGAATAAGAGGGGCTGCCCCCTTGCGAAGGCAGCCCCTCATTTCAGCCCACGGAGATATCGCTTAGCGGTCTCGACCACCCCGGCCACCCCGATCATCCCTCCCTGACCGGTCGCCTCCGCCCCCACGATCACCGCGGTCGCCACCGCCAGAACGATCATCCCGCACGCGCTCTCCTCGATCGGAGCTTCCGCTGCGGTCGCCACGGTCTCCGCTGCCGGAGCCGCCGCGATCCTCACGGAACAGTCGATCGCTCCGTTCACCTCGGCTAATCTGTTCACGAAGGACTTGGATACGGCTTTCAGAGAATTCCGGTCCACGCCGCTTGATTTCACGCCCCAAATCCAAGAGTTCGGTCGGTTTATACCCCTGCCGCAATCCTTCGCCGACCAAGGCCGCACCATCTTTGGAAGAAATCTTCCCTTCTTTCATCACGGCAAGCCCTTTGGCACCGGCCGCGAGAGATTCCTGAGTGACCTTCTGTTTGCCGTCTTGCGAGAGCTTGGTCAGTTCCCGAATCTCCTCGACTGTCGCGCCACGGGCCAATGCGTCTGCCATCGTTTCCATCGCTCGCTGGCGATTGCCTTCCGAGATCCCACGCACCCCAGCTTCTCTCAGCGTTTCCTGAGCCGACTCAAAATGACCGACGAGCTGGCGAAGCACTGGATCAATGCGTTTGGGCTCAACCCCTTTGGCGAGCCCTTCTTTGACTTTGTTGGCCAACGGTTCCGTCGGAATACCCTTTTCGCCCGCCTTGTTGACCAGCTCGATGAGTTGATTGACCTCATCGACGGCAAACCCGCGCGATGCCCGCAGCTGGCCGATCTCGTTGCGATCCTGTGCCGAGAGGGATTCGGCCATGACCGGGACCGCTCCAACGAGGAGCAGAATCACCGATGCCGTACTGGAGATCAGCGCGCGCATCGGCATGTTCCTATCGGACCACCACAATTCCATTCTTCGTCCCAAATCCGTCCGTCACAAAATCCTCCGCCAACGGCGGAACCAGCCAGGTCTTCCCATTGATCACATACATAAACTGGTGCTCGCCCTGAGGGAGCGGAATCACCAGCGACCACAGCCCATCCGAGCCAGTCGAGGCCATGCGGTGCGCCGTTGGAGACCACCCATTGAAAGACCCCACCAGCGCGACTGACGTCGCGGTTGGAGCCAAAACCGAAAAGCGCATCCCACCAGTCACAGGCGTCGGTCGCTCCGGTTTCAGCGTCGTCGCACAAGCCACCAGCGAGGCCAGCGCCAGCATCGCCGCACAGAGATGGATCCTCACACGCATAGGCCTCAGCGTACCGAAGCGCTAGAAGCGATGCAAGGCTATCTACGTGTTGTTTCCTAAAGAGTCGTGACATCGAGCACCGCATTCTGCGAGCCGAATCCATCGCCGGCTTCTTCTTTCGCCAGCGGATCGGCAATCCATTGCTTCCCATCGACGACAAACATGTATTGGTAGCGGCCAGGTTTCAGTTGGATCGTGGCGGTCCACATCCCGCCTTCTGCCCGCTCCATCGTCGTCTGGCTCGGACTCCAGCCATTGAAATCGCCGGCAATGGAGACCGAGCGAGCGCCAGGCTGCAACAACACTAGCCGCACGTATACCTTGGACTCCTGCTTCGATGCCACCGACACCATTTGCCCAGATTGCACCGGTACCGGCACGTCGACGGTACGTTCAGGCACCAGCCGTAGGAGCCCGGCTACCGCCACGGCAGCCACACAAGCCGCAGCCATTGCACCGGCAAGATTCCACTCGAGCTGGCGCGGCGCGGTTACCCATTCAATCAGACGCTGGACCATCCCTTTCGGCTTGGCCTCTAACTTGGCCAACACGCGCGCCGTGAATTGCCGAGACGGCGTGATCCTCGGCAATCGGCCCGCCTCCGCCACGACCATTTCCAGATTTAGCCATTGCCGGCGCAATGCCGCATCGACATCGACTGATTCCAGAAACTGCACGCGCTCTTCCGGCGTGAGGTCGTGATCAAGAAACCGTTGGATCAGCAGCTCGCGATCGTCCATGCCATCACCTCGCAACCGATGACCAACTCTCGTTGAGTTCTGCTAACTCCCGACTCAATTGCACACGCCCCTTGTAGACCCGCATCTTCAATGTATCGCCGTTCACCCCGAGCAGCTCTTCCATCTCCTCGTAGCTTAAGCCCTCGACATGCTTCATGACGAAGGCCTCGCGGTACAGCGGCGGGAGCCGCTGGATTGCCCGTTCCAGTTGATCTGCCACTTGCTGTTGCGACAGCAACCGCTCGGGCGTTCTGGGTTCGACCATTTGTTCGTCCGCCACGGACTCAATTTCGACATCCGTCTGTCCTGGCCGTTTGGCGCGGAGCCAGTCCTTGCATTTGTTTGTTGCAATCCGATAGAGCCAAGTCGAAAACTTCGAGTCCGCGCGGAAGGTCGGCAGGGCTTTGAAGGCCGCGATGAAGGCTTCCTGCGCAAGGTCTTCCGCCTCGGTCCGATCCCCCACCATCCGATAGGCCAAGTTCACGATCACCGGCGCATAGCGATCGACGAGTTGTCCAAAGGCCTCGTGATCCTGCCGGAGGCTCCGCGCCACCAGCGCAGCTTCGTCACCTGCCACACCTGCTTTCTCTCTCTGTACCATTGGACGAGTCAGAAGGACTAAAGGTAAACACCCTCAAAATGGCTAGAACCGGTAGCTGGCGCCAACGGAGAACGTATAGTCCGGCGCCCCGTTGGAAACACCCAATGTCACGCCACCGTTAAACCGCCAGGCATCGGACGCGGTATAGTTCACGGCAAAAAAGAAGTCCCTTGCGTTCACAAATCCTGGAATGATGGCACGGTACTCCTCAAAGTAGATGCTCGTCAGCAAGTTCTTGGTCCAATAGTATCCGGCACCGACGTCGTACCAATGTTGGTTCTGAAAGTTCAGGTCGTCCGGATCTCCGATCACGTTGTATCCCCCGTCCATGAATGCAATCCAATGGTCTCCCAGCAGCTTTGACATTTCCACACCGAATCCATAATCGAGCGCCCCAGTTCCCAACCCCAAACTTGCATTCGCGGTGGGGATTTTCACCCGACCGGTAATCGCAATCAAAGGAAGATAATCCTTTTCTTCAACGACATAGTACCGGCCCTTGAGAATGATGTCGCCAATCCCAGCGGTGGTCACTTTTTGGCCAACCGTCCTGGTTGTCGTACCGCAGGTCCGGTTCTTTCCGCTGACATTCGAGTCCTTTCCGCTACATCCACCGTCGTCATCTGAATTTGATCCACTCCCCCCACCTCCTCCACCGGTTCCGCTATTGCTTCCGCCACCGTCGTCAATACGCGTTGGGTTCCCTCCGACCAGAGTTGTTCGCCCGTCAGTAGTGGCCGTGACAAATGGGATCACCAACGTGACATCACCATCGCGAAAGAGTCGACGGATAGAAATCGGCGCATAGAAAAACGTACTCGTCGTGTTGGTTCCAAAATTGCCAGATGAATAGCTGGGTGTGAATCCGATCTGCCAATTGCGATCCGGTCCTGCAGGCCCCTGACTGACTTCATCCACATGTGTCGATTTCACCATAGGATCGGCCCCGTGTCCTGTTTCGCCCCCATGCCCTGTCAATGCCAGACCGACGAGGCACAACGTGATAATGATCACACTGACGTTCTTACCCATCACACTTCCCTTTCCCTCCATGAATGTGGCCCAGCAAAATAACCATTGCCGCTTTCACGTTCAAGTTTCCAAGTTGCCCCGAAGCGCATGGAGCGATGGCATCGTCGTGCCATCGCTCCATGTCGTTCCCTTTTGAACGGTACCCAATCGGACTAATTCCGGCCTGCACGCTCCGGCTTCTCTGGACGCTCCGGTCTCTGCGGCCGTTCCGGCCGCTGCGGCCGTTCCACACGCTCCGGACGGTTTGGCCGGTCCATTTGAACCGCGCGGGCATTCTCTCGACCTTCACGCCCATGCTCCCCTGCTACTTGATCAGCGCGATCGAGGCCCCGCAATTCTCCACCGGTATTGGCTCGTCGATCCTCACGGCGATCTTCCTGTCGTACATCACCGGCCTGCGCCACACGATTGTCGTCCCGCCCGCGGCCGCTGTTGTCGCCGCCACGCCCCGGGCCACTGCTGGCAGATCCCGGCCCACTGTTGTCGGAACCACGACCGCTATTGGCCGAACCAGGACCGCTGTTGTCGCCACGGCCACGATTGCCGCCTCGATCGTTCGCGCTCTCGAGACGGAATCGGTCGAATTGCGCCTGAAGACTTCTCCGCTCCGCCTCGGTCAACTGCGACTGATCAATCCCTTCGATGCGGGCGCGGAGTTGCCCTTCTTCCCGTCCGACCCGTGCCCGAAAATCGTCGCTGCGAAATGTCACGTTCCGCTCCGCGCCATTGGCCGTCGGAATCGAGGCCGAGACTTGTCGCAAGAGATTCTTATTCGGGTCATTGTTGAGGAACAAGGCCCGCTGCTCTGCTTCGGTCAGCGATACGTTCCGGAACTGAATTTCTTGCACACCCGGCCGAGCGAACTGCGTCTGGATCACATGCTTGAGCGCCTCGACGTCTACTGCGCCGGCCGTGGTCCGCGGCAGCGCGCCGTTGATTTCCACCTGGCCACTCTGAATCGTCTGCGCCCAGATTGGCACAGCCCAGAGCGTTAACCCACCGAGCAGGCATACGGCGAAATGTATCGATCTACCCTGTTTCATCATCAACCTCCTTCTCACCCGCGTCAGTCTTCGAGTTCCGCTTCACGCCATGCCACGATACCGCCGGTCAATCGGCCCTGAACCTTCACCAAGGTACCAACCTTCACGGCACTAAAGAAAGCGGCGCGGCCGATGGGTTGATCGTTGAGCCCTTGGAAATCATGGTCGTTCAACGCCGCCGTATTGACGGCTACGCCAAGAATGGTGATCGTCGGGTTCGCCGCCGCCTGCACCGGCCCCTGCAGATCGACATCGTCGTCTGCCGACCGCAGTTCGACACGCGTGGCGATGATTCCCGTCGCGCCACTCACCCGTCCGCGAATTCGCACATGGTTGCCGGACGCCAGCTGACCGAGATTCGCCACATCCTTAAATTCCGTCTGACTGTTGACCGTCACAATCACTCCCGGCAGCCCTGCAATCGTGAAAGAACTCGCTCCGACCGTCGCGACGTTCCCTTCCAACCTTGCGCTCTCATGAAACTTCACATGCTTTGCGATGAGAATGCCGTTGACCAGCCGGCCTTCGGCGGACACCTTCGCACCGACGACGATTTCGTCGATGGTGCCGCCGCGGAATTCCGTCGACGAGGTGGTCTGCACACGAGTGTTACCGATGAAGAAGTCACCGGGACCCAGTACCTGCGTGACGAACCCCTCGACTTCGAAGTCGTCGACGTTGTTGCCGACACCCTGATTCTCCGGCTCAACCTTAGTCGCCGTGAGCGTCGTTGTGGCCGCATTGAAGACGGTGCCCTTCGCTTCTACCAAGAGACCGTTCCAGTTGCTTCCGTTCGGCACCGGCATGTCGTTGATCACAGCACCGGCGTAGCTCACGGTGAGGTTTCCGATTCGAAACGTTGACGTACCGGACACGTGGTTGCTGACAAAACCGTGCACCTCCGGTGTCACCCCAACCAACTTCCGTTCGATGAACGTCGCTTGAATGATGCCATTGGGCCTGATGTGCCCGTTGACCTCGACAGAGTCGGTTCCCGGTACGAGGTTGAGGACGTTTTGTCCGGGAATGTTGTTATCAATGATCGTGTTGTTGTCCACCAAGACGGTCTGGCCCAGGACCACGAGGCTCAACCCGTCCGTCGCTACCGACTGGACCACACCCTCGACGGCATCCTCTTGCCGCACCGTGTTTGCGGATCGCCGATCGCCGCTGAACGATCCGGACACCGTGACCGTCATGCCCAGCTTCAGATCGCCCTGGCTCCCCGATTGGCCGTCCACGGTGAAGGTCGCGCCGTCGGTTTCGAACCTCTTTCCGTTTACGAACACGCTGCCGAATCCGGTGATCGTGCCGGAGGCCGCCGCCGAGCCACTCGCGCCGCCGGAACCAGAAACGGTCCCGGAGGGTGTGCCATCTCCGCCACTCCCGCAGCCCCACAACAACAGGGTGACGAGCCCGATCGCACCCAAGAGAAGAGAAAGCGTGTTGAACTGTTTCATGATAGAACTCCCCAACATTGACAGGTGAATGTTCAGGATGTCGGCTTCGTGCGGTCGTTGGTCGGCAACGCCACCGGTTTCGAGCTGTCGGCCAGCACATCGGCCGACCAGGCGACATGCGCCGGACACCATTGCCAGATGCCTAACGTCACAATCCTCGTCAGCCCTGCCGGAATACAAGCCGTCTTGTTGACGGAGACGTCCCGATTGACGACTTTCGTCGAAGCACCGCAGCGGTTCAAATAGGGTTCGCTGGTCACTTTGTGCAGATCGAAATGGGGAACGAAAAACGCGACCACCGGGACCGGCAGCACAGCGAGCGACGAATCATCGATCCATTCACTCCCCGAACAGTGGCCATCCAGCCCCGCCGTGCGCTTCACGTCATCGCGCACCAGCGTGGACGTACAACTGGAGAGAAACAACGCCATTGACAGCACGAATGACACAGATGTGGACGGAACCTCTCGCATGACACCCTCCTTCCGGCCTCTCTGATGGGTTAGACGGAGGGCGCAATGAAAGGTAAACGGATGATTCAGCGAACGTCTTGGAAAAAGGCGCGGGGGAGGACCGGGAGGCGGTATTCGACGTGGAGGATGATGAGGAGCACCCGGACGAAGCTGCGCCAGATGCCCATTTTCAGGAACTTGCGGGCATCGGTGACGACGGGCGGCGACAAGAGCTGCGGCTCCGTGACCCGAATCAGCCGCTCACAGAAGGCCACATCTTCGAGGATCGGCTGATTCGGAAATCCACCGAGCCGCTCGAAGAGCTCACGGCGGACGAAGAGCGCTTGATCCCCGTAGATGATCCGGCTTCGGGTGCAGCGAAAGTTGTCCAAAAACGAAATGAGCCGGAGCCGCCAATCGTCGCCGGAGAATTGATGCAGAAATCCTCCAGCCTGGATTGATTGATCTCGTTCCAATTCATTGAGACGCCGGAGAGCCCCGGATGGCAGGACGGTATCGGCGTGGAGAAAGAGCAGCCATTCGCCCCGCGCGACCTTTGCACCAGCATTCATCTGTGACGCGCGGCCCTTCACGGCAGACACTAGCTGCACGGCTGAATAGGAACGGACGATCTGGCAAGTCAGATCGCGACTGCCGCCGTCAACCACAATGATTTCGTAGTCGCCGGCCTGTCCAAAGAGCGCGGACAGAGTGCCGGGCAGCGCCTGCTCCTCGTTATACGCCGGCATCACGACGCTGATCATACGGTCAACCATCCCGGCAAATATTGCCGCACGTCGTCGACCCAGACCGCGGGATCTTCGTCGATCGTATCGAAGAGATCGGCAAGCGCCAACACCATCGCCTGCGTCAGCGCCAGATACTCGTGGGATTTCGTTCGTAAATCGGCGCGGTCGATCTGTCCGGCTGCGACAGCCCGCTCAATCATCCGTTCGCCGAAAGCATGGTGCGCTTCTTCTTGATGGAGCAGAATACGGCGGAGCCGGCCGAAGGGAGCGTGCCGTTTCGCCAGACCTGCTTCGATCCGATGCAAGATCGCTTCGCCCAGCCCCTCCAGAATTATTTGCTCAGCCAACATCGTTTCGTAGAGGTCGCCCCGTGTCAGCGCCTCATCCAGCTTCTCACGATAGGCTTCGAGCGCCGGCAGAACGGGCACGTCCCCCAGATGCCGGGGGGCCAGCCAGGCGATGGCGCTTTGAAACACATAGGCGTGCATGGACTCTTGCCGCGCCTGGCTTCGCAAGAACCGGCTGGCCTTCTTATCGGTCATCAGCGCTGCTTGCCTGGCCGCGCAATCCTGCGCCATCCGCTCCCCATGTTCGAGAAACGTCAACAGTCGCGCGATCGGCACTTTTTCGCCAGGAAGGACCAGCATCTCTTTCACCGTTGAGGCGAAGGCCCGTTCAGACTCCAGTCATATTCGAGGAACTCGATGCGGTAGCCTGGCTGAGTCAACTCCTTCGCTAACTCGGGATCATCCACATAGCGCGCCACATAGGAAAGCACCGATCCCGCTGCGTCGGCAAAGTCCTTCTCGAACCAGTTGAAGATCATGGACAGAAAAGCCGTCTTCTGCCCGCGATCAAAACGATTCCGCGTGGGATCGTTGACGAAGGCGTGGGCGACTTGATCCAGCTGGCGATCGAGCTGATCGGGCCTATAGGCCCAGGATTGCAGCTTGGGACAAGAAGCCGACGCGCAGACAATGGCAAAATGCATGAGCGGCTCGTGGAATTGTGCGATGAGAACCTCTCGCTCCAGATCGTAGAGATTAATCGCGGCACCGCCCACGTAATAGTCACGACCGATGAAATAGCGATAACGACCCCACAGTGTCGAAGGTGAATACTGGTCGAGAATGCCCTTCACCGCAAAGGCGTTATAGGCGTTGATCCAGAAAGCGAGCTGATCCTGCCGCTTCGGCAGCTTGGTGGGATCGATTCGATTCAGATCCCTGAGATAGCCGTCGAGTGTGCCGGCCGCCTGAACAGCCGGATAGTCCACCTGTCCGTCACGGACGTGTGCGCGCACAATCTGATCCCACACCTCATGCGAGGTGCGGTCCGGTGGAAGCGGGTCAGCTGGCTTGTATGAACGGGGCGCGGACGCACAGCCGGCGATGAGCAAGCCCAGCACGAACACCCCGACTAGACGGTTCATGCTCCCCCTTCTGCCGAGGCTAATGACACCGGCGTGCGAAGTGCTGTGATCGGGTGGCGCAGGATCGTTCCCACGACACGGCCGTCGAGCCGATTGCAGGAGGATCGTTCGGAGCAGACTCGAATCGCGTCTCGGTCGAAACGCTCGAGAATCTCGCTCAGTGACGACTCGAGCAGATTTCCCACCGACGGGAACGCCAAGCAGGGCGACACATTGCCTGACGCATCGAGAGCAACGCTGTAGCGCCCCGCGTCGCAGGGTTCTAATTTCTGCCCCTGCAACCAGCGGACATTATCTTCGACGAATTTCTTGAAGTAGCCTGATGGAATCAATTCGCCGTTGAGCAGTCCGTTCATGACTGCGGCCGCGTTGATGCGGTCGTACATGAGCAGGCGATCCGCCTTGCCGTAGGTCCCGACGTTCCAATGGTAGGCGCCGACGACCGGAATGAACCCCTGCGTCGTGGCAAACCGGACAACGTCCGACACCTCTTCTCGATTGATCTCGCTCACGATACAAGTCAGAAATTTCAGGTGAGGATAGTCGTTCAACAGGGTCACGCCGTGCAGCACCTCGTCAAGCTGGTCCGCACCCCGGATCTGCCGATAACATGTACGATCCAGGCTGTCGAGACTCACGGAGATGGCGAGAGGGAGCCGACGCAACCGATCGACCAGCGCTGGGGTGAGCTTCGTCCCATTGGTGATCAGCGTAAGATGGAACCCCAACCCCGACAGGTCTTCGAGAATCTCCGGCAAGTCGCGTCGAAGCAGCGGCTCACCTCCCTGCACGAGCACAAACCGGATTCCGTCGCGGTACAGACCGGCGAACACCCTCCGAATCTCGTCGCGCGACAGTTCATAGCGACCGACATTCAACGGGAGATCGCAGTACCCGCAGGCTGAATTGCACCGAAGATTCACTTGAAACGTGACCAAGACCGGTCGGCGAACGACCAGGTTCCAGGCCGGCTTTAACACCTGCCGCAGCATGGTTAGCACCCTTGCCATCACTTCACCCGACATCGGCAGAGACGGTCATATTTGGACAGATTCATGCCGTTTTTTTCCAAGATTTTGGCCCCCAGGCGGCGTTCCGACCAATCGGGCGGCATAACCCACTGAAATTTCAAGGCCGAGAGGCAACCTCCCCACGGCATATGCCTTGCTGATTCTCTGGTCCTGAGCACGTCACTCTATGCACTAAGGAGGTTTCCATGAAGAAGGCGAAGATTTCCTCTCTGATTGTGGCGACCGTGGCGGTGGCGATGATCGCCGCAGCCCCGGCCATGGCCAAGGACTCCAAGAAAAAGTCATCGTCCCATTCGTCCGCCGCGGCTGCAGCTTCCTCCATGGGGGCGGTACCCCACGCTCCCGAAGCGCCGAAGAGTGGGCATCACGACGAGAAGCCGGGCCCGGCCTGGAAAACGGTCGGCGGTACGGTAAAGAGCATCGAAAACAACACCTACTTGGTCGAGGACTACGAGGGCAATCAGGTCAAGCTCTACGTCGGTCAAGGCACAAAGCACATCAAGCAGAAGAAGGTCGGGGACACCGTTCGCGCGGAGATTACGCGGGGCGGCTTCGCGAATTCGATACAGTAACCCCCCTTTGAATCCGCGCACCCACCCCGGGCGCGTTGGTGTCCACGAGGAGGCCGACCCTGAACAGGTCGGCCTCTTCTTTTTGCTCATTCATTTGCCGGCCCGCAGGAAACGGATGTCACCGTAATAGGCCGTCGCCCGTTCTTTTGTATTGTCGGTATCGCTCATGATGGCGACGCCGTTGATCATCGGCGGCTCTTCCCCGAACGCCTTCTTATAGTCGTCGTAGATGTTCCGTTCTTCGTCGATCCACATACCTACTTTCTGCGACCCGCTTTCGACGATCACCATCTTGGCAAAATCGGTATAGGCATTCTCGACGATCGTGCCGACCGGCGTCCTCGTTTCCCAAATATAGTTCAATGCCGCGATCGGAATGTCACCGAACAACGCCCGCCCGGCCTTGTATTTGAGCATCTTCGAAAAACTGACTTTATCGGACTCGTAGGCGAACGTGATGTAGAGGCGGGCCGGAAAATCGTCACCCTCCTTCAGAGCGACGTCGCTTCCCTTGAGTACGTTGTCGATTTTCCATCGCCAGCGAACGACCGGATACTCTTTGGGATCGATCGTCACCGGCTTGATCAAGCCGGAGGCCGACGCATCGCTGACCGCTTTCACGATCGGGACATCACCGTCCTTCACCACTTCGTAGGAAGTATGTTTGAGAATCTTCTTGAAGGTCAGGGGCTTCCACCCGTCCGGCAACAGGCTGCCGACTTGGCTGGCGGAGAACTTGCCGACCTCGAGAATTGCCCCACTCTGGGCCCAGAGACATGCCGGAGCGATCAACAGTCCCATTCCCATGAGCCAGAGCCTATGTGCCGCTCGCCGCCTATTCATGCTCTGGAAACCATTACCGCCGCGCCCAGGCAAAGAGCTTCATCAAGAAGCTCTTGGTTCCTGCCGTGAAATGCGCCTTCCGCCAGAGGTTCACAACCTTCTTATTCACTTCGGACTGGGTCGGATAAGGATGAATCGTCCCGGCGATCGCCTTCGCGCCCGCACCGGCGCTCATCGCCACCGAGAATTCCCCGATCATGTCTCCGGCATGGGCGGCAACAATCGTGGCGCCCAGGATCTTGTCCGTGCCCTTTTGAATGTGCACCCGTGCAAAGCCTTCATCTTCACCGTCCAAGATGGCACGATCCACCTCATCCAACTTGAAGGTGTAGGTCTCGACTTCGAGGCCCTTTTCTTTCGCATCTTTCTCATACATCCCTACATGCGCCACTTCAGGCTCGGTGAACGTGCACCAAGGCATGATCAAGGAATCCACGCTGGCATAGCCTAACCCGAAGGGATGCGGGAACAAGGCGTTCTGGATCACGATCTGTGCCATCGCATCGGCGGCATGGGTGAATTTGTAACGCGAGCAGACGTCACCCGCCGCGAAGATCTTGGGATTGCTGGTCTGCAAGCGGCGGTTCACTGTGACGCCGCTTTTGTCGAAATCGACCCCAACGGCTTCCAAGCCAAGGCCCTCGACGTTCGGAGTCCGCCCCACCCCGACCAGAATTTCATCAACCGTCACGTCGTATCGCTGGCCGTGTGAATCGACCGTGAGACGTTTGCCGGCCCCGGCCTTGTCGACTTTCAAATCCTTTCCGCAACACAGCAGCTTGACCCCATCTTTCAGCATCTGCCGCTCGACGATCTCGGCTGCATCCCTGTCTTCATTCGGCATGATCCCATGCTGCGCTTCGATCAGATAGACCTGGCTGCCGAACCGGGCGAAGGACTGCGCCAATTCACACCCGATGGGTCCAGCACCGATGACGCCGATCCGAGCCGGCAACTCCGTCAAGGAGAAGACGGTTTCGTTCGTCAAATACCCCACGTCTTTCAGACCAGGCGTGGGAGGCGCAGAGGCCCTCGCACCGGTGCAAATCGCCGCTTTCACAAACCGCAGTTGACGATTTCCCGCTGATCCTTCCACGTGGACTGTATCTGAACCAGTGAACCGCCCGCTGCCGATGTAGACGTCGACGCCCAACTTCGCATAGCGGTGGGCGGAGTCATTGTGGCTGATGCGCGCGCGCAGTTTCCGCATACGCGCCATCGCCGAGCCGAAGTCGTATGTCACACCGGGAGGAATCTGCAGCCCAAACTCAGCGGCATTCCGCAAATCGGCCCAAGCCCGCGCCGCACGGATGACGCCTTTAGACGGGACGCAGCCGACGTTCAAACAGTCTCCGCCCATCAGATGCTTTTCGATCAACGCCACCTTAGCGCCCAGACTGGCGGCGATCACGGCGGTGATCAGGCCGGCCGTCCCGGCTCCCATCACTACGACGTTGTAGCGGCCGGTCGGCTCAGGATTGACCCAATTGGAGGGGTGCACGTTCTCGGCGAGCACACGGTTGTGCTCATCGAACGGGGCAATGAGACCTGACTCACCCTGGGCCATGGAAATTCCTCGTTTCGTTGGCTGCGAGATCATACCCGATGACTCCTGCGCGTGGTAAGAGGTGCCCCGTCATGCCGGTTTGGCCACGAACTTTTTGTAGACTGTCGGCACCAGCGCGAGAAGGCCGAGCAGGACAAAGGCCGCGATGACCTGGGGCGACGCAATTTCCTTTAATGAATTGATCGTCCCCAACTGACGTCCGGCATAGGCATAGACGAACGACCCCGGGATGATACCGAGCGCCGTGGCAGCCACGTAGCTGCCGACGCTCATTCTCGTCAGTCCTGACACCAAGTTGACCACGAAAAATGGGAAGAGCGGGATGAGGCGCAAGGTCATCAGGTAGCTGAACGCATTCTTGGCAAACCCTTCCTGAAGAGGGCCCAGCCATTTCCCGAATTTCTGCTCCACCCAATCTCGCAACATGTAGCGGGCGGCCAGGAAAGCAAGGGTCGCCCCGGTCGTAGCTCCCAGATTCACATACAGCGTCCCGAGTCCGGCCCCGAAGAGAAATCCTCCGGCGAGTGTAAGAATGACGGCGCCGGGCAACGACAAACCCGTCACCGCAATATAGGCCAGGATGAAGAAGGCGACCGCAGCGGCATAGTTCGCTTCCGCGAATGCCAGTAAGTGATCGCGATTCTGCTTCAAGGCGTCCAGCGAGAGAAAACGGCCGAGATCAAAATACAGAAAGGCTCCGATCGCGCAGGCGATGATCGCCACCACGGCGACTTTCCCGCCGTGAATTCCCCCGGTGGCTGGCGTTGCGGACATGGGATTCGTCATGGCGGATTGTTCGCGTATCATGGAGACTCCTTTCCAGGCTGTCAACGTGTGCCGTCAGATGTCAGTCGTGAATCGGCGCACTTCCTTACAATCCGAGCAAGACGACGACGGCCTAACAAACTGACTTACGGCTTGGTCGGACGATTGGATCCGGCAGACGGGAGCGGTCGGAGAGCGGGGAAAGGTGCGAGTACTGCTGTCGTGACTAGCGGGATCCTAAATCCTGATCGATATCAAGACGCCCGAAGGCCCGTTCGATGGGATCGACTTTGCCGTCTTGATTTCGATCAAGCTCTTGAAAATGGTCATGGACCAGTTCGGTCGTTCCAGGGTGAGGAACACTCAGTTGGCGGGTCGCTGGACGAGGGTCATATCGCTGTGTATCGGTGAGCAACCCGTGGCCAACGGAACTTGTGCGAGGCTCCACAAATACTTTGGCCCGACGCTCCTGCTTCAACCTCACTTTTCTACCCTCTTTGCCCGGAGGATTCTTCGCCGCACTCTTTTTTTCCTGCCGACCAGAGCTGCCCGACGACTTAACGGACCCTGCCCTGGCCTCGGCTAACCTCGCCGCAAGGGGATTTCGAGGAGACTGCTTCACTACGGTGGACGACCGTACCGGTCCTCGATCAGACGTCCCTGCCGCCTGAACCGTCGAGAGGGAAACCGCACTCCAGACGATCGTGCCGGCACAGAGCAACCCCGCGATCATGGCGTTCATGAAGTCCCTTCCCGCTCAACAACTCCTAGTAAGTGTACCAGGCCCGCCTTACTTCACCTTCCCTCCTAACTGCTTGACTTCTCATCATTTTGGGACCGGACACGACAACCACACATTTCCTTGTGTATTCAGGGGCCCCACTATATGCTCGGACTGATCCTGCGAAACATCTCACATCATAGATGATGGCTTCCCTTCCAGCGATAAAACGCCTAGACTCTTCCAACTCCATGTCGCTCACCGGCCTTTCGACAAGCCAGACAGATTCGACGACTCACAAACTCGATCAATCGATCGTCCATGGCATGGCTTGGGTGGGCGGGATCAAGTGGGTCGGCCAGGTCTTGACCTGGATCGCCACGATCTTCGTGGCCCGCATCCTCTCACCAGCCGACTACGGAATTGTGGCCATGTCGGGCGCTTTTCTCGCCATCGTGACGATGATCTCGGATTTCGGCATCGACCTCATCGTCATGAACTTCCGCAACCTGGACGAACTGGAGCAAGGCCAACTCCACACCGCCTCATTTATCCTGGGGATGGGGGGATTTCTCGTGAGTCTGCTGGCGGCTCTCCCGCTGAGTTGGTTCTATCAGACACCGGAACTGGTCTGGGTCGTGGCGGCGGCCGCCTTCATCTTCATTCCCAAATCCTTGAAAACCGTACCCTATACCCTGCTGCAGCGCGACATGCAGTTCAAACCGACGGCCCTGATCGAAGGCGTCCAGACGCTGTGCCAAGCCACCATCGTCATGGCCTTGGCCTTCCTGGGATTTTCCTATTGGTCGTTGGTCATCGCCGTGCTGTTCGGAGCCCTGATTGCCACGATCCTGATCCTCCAACTGCGCCCCCAACGATTCGCCTGGCTCACGAAGGATTTCATGGCAAAGGTTCTTTCCTACGGATGGCATGTGGTGTTCACCCGCCTGTTCTGGGCGCTCTACACCAACTCCGATGCCTTTATCGTCGGAAGGATGCTCGGACAAACCGCCCTGGGCATCTACTCGTTTGGACTGTCCCTTGCCAACGTGGCGGTCGAGAAGGTCGCCGGTATTTCTTCGCAGGTCACGGCATCCCTTTTCGGCGCCGTCCAGCACGACCATGCCGCGCTGCGGCGCTACTTGGTCATCTTGACCGAAGGTTTCGCTTTCGTCTCATTCCCTCTCACGATCGGGTTGGCCCTGGTAGCCGATACCCTCGTGCCCTTTGTCCTCGGCGCCAAGTGGGAGCCGATGGTGATCCCGCTACAGATTCTCTCCGTCACCGCGGCCTACCGTTCCATCGCCAACTTGCCCAGCCAGATCCTCTTTGCCACGAAAGACTCGGCCTATGCCGTCTGGAACGGCATCGTGTCCTGTCTTATCATTCCACTCAGCTTCTTCATCGGGTCGTTGTGGGGGCTCATCGGCGTCTCGATGGTGTGGGCCATCGTCCATCCGCCGATCAACTACCGCTTGAGCCAACGCGCCTTTACTTTCATCGGTCTCCGCCACCGTGAATATTGGAACGCGTTCGTTCCGGCCGTCAGCGCCTCGCTCGTGATGACCTTGTGCGTGCTAATCGTCAAATTCTCGCTGCCCGCTTCCGTGGCTCCGGCCATTCGACTGGCCGCCGAAATTGCGACGGGCGGAGCCAGCTATGTGCTGGTCGCCGCCTTAGCCTATCGCCAGCGCATCCAGGATTTCCTGGGACTTGTCCGCGGCTGATATAGGCATCGTTATCATGAACAGACCTCCACACCATCAGCCTCACGCCTCGCCGACTCAGGAAACGTCCGTGCAGCCACTATTTCCTGATATTGGTGTGATAGCGCTGGTCCCCGACCGATGGCTTACCCCCTGGCAACCTCGGCATCATGTCATGTCCCGATTGTCGCGGTGGTTTCACGTCGTGTGGGTTGAGCCGGCGCACGACTGGCGCAGCACGACACTTGAGAGACCGCGCCCCTCCAACGAGATGGAGATCTACAGGCCCGAATGGTGGCTGCCGAAGTTGTATCGCCCGCAATGGCTGGCAGACCAGCTGGAGTCGATTCGCCTACGCCGGGCCAGGGCGCGGCTGAAACGGAAAGGCTGCAGGAAGATTCTCCTGTACTTGTGGCGGCCGAATTTTTCAGTGGCGTTGTCGGCTATCCCTCATGACCTGAGTTGCTATCATATCGATGACGAATATTCGTTCTCCGCCGTGGAGCAGCCCCTGTCCGCCGAAGAAGTCTATGTCCTCCAGCGAGTCGATCACGTCTTCATCCACTCGCAGGGATTGTTCGAAAAGAAGGGGCACATTAATCCGAATACGACGCTCGTCCCGAACGGGGTCGATTATGGCGCCTTTTCCTCACCGGTCGCCGAGCCAACCGATATGGCGTCGATTCCTCATCCACGGATCGGCTACATGGGCTACATCAAGACACAGCTCGACTACAAGCTGCTGCTGGACCTTGTTCAGCTTCACCACAGTTGGTCGTTCGTCTTCGTGGGGCCGCAAGGGTTCCTCTCTCCTGAAGACCAGGCCCTCATTCAACGAATGGGCACCTACCCCAACGTCCATTTCTTGGGCAAGAAGCCGGTGACCGCCCTTCCGGCCTATACACAATGGATGGATGTCTGCATCATGCCGTACAAGATCAATGACTACACCAAATTCATCTTCCCGATGAAGTTGCACGAATATTTGGCCACCGGACGGCCGGTCGTCGGAGCCCCGATTCGTTCGCTGCAGGCCTTCGAGCACGTCGTCACATTGGCGACCACCTCTTCCGAATGGTCCCATGCGCTCCAGCAAGCCCTGACCGGAACCGGACAGACCGAGCGAGAGATCGTCCTTCGACAGCAAGTCGCGCGCCGATACGATTGGGGCATTCTCGTGCGGCAGATCGCCGAAAAGATCTGCGCCCACTTCGGTAAGCCGCTACCGACCACGGCACCCGCGCAGACACCTCTTTCGCGGGATCGCGGTTGAGCTGTCGGTTCATTGCATTCCGCGAAACCTCCCGATACTCTTGTCTGGTAAGGAACCGCTTCCTTCGACGACCAATAAGAAGCACCGAGGACCTTCGACATGGATGAGCCCAGCAAGCTGACAAGAACCAAGGAACAGTGGGCCAAGGCCCGCCGCGGGGGCGAGGAACGCGAGGTCTTCGACGAAGGCGACGACCGGCTGCCGCCGGGCCAGCATCTCGTGGAAACATTTCCTGTACTCGACCTCGGCTTCAAACCGGACATTCCGTTGTCGCAGTGGTCGCTGACGATCGGCGGGTTTGTCGCCAATCCTGTCACGTGGAATTGGGACCAGTTCCTGGCCCAGCCACAGTTCAAAGACCGGTCAGATTTTCATTGTGTCACAACCTGGAGTCGCTATGACAACGACTGGGAAGGGGTCAGCTTTCGGCACATCATATCGGTCGTGAAACCGCTCTCACTCGCCAAGTTCGTGCTGTTCAAATCGTACGACGACTATACGACGAATCTTCCGCTCGACGCCTGCGACGACGACGACGTGCTCCTCACATACAAGTGGAACGACAAGCCGCTGACGAAGGAACACGGCGGCCCCGTGCGGGTCATCGTGCCGAAACGTTATGCCTGGAAGGGGGCGAAGTGGGTGAAGGAGATTACGTTCTCGGACAAAGACGAAAAGGGATTCTGGGAGGTCCGCGGCTATTCGAATACGGCACTGCCTTGGCTCAACGACCGCTACGCGTGAGCGAGGGCTATTTCTTCATCCATCCACCAGAACCTTCCACAAAGTTCCCCTGCTTCGTGTTCTGAATCGCCTTTTCACCGGCCAATGCCTCGACGGCATCAAGCGGTGTACGGTTTCGCCTGGCAATCTCTTCATAGGCCTGTCGACGCTTTTGATTTACATCCCCTGCCAGCGCCTGCGCTTCGGCTCCGGCGGTGCCGACCGTCCCGAGATAGCCGTTCGGCTTTTCCCCAACAAGCCCCTTGGCCTTGGCCTCTTCCAATGAGAGCGCCCAGCTGTTTGAGACCAACCATCCGGCCAGGAGGCCGCACGTCAGCAGAACGAGACATCGTGTTTGCATCATTCCCTCCGTCGATCTCTCTAGAACAACCCGCTGTTACTCGACAACACCTGATCCAGTTCCTTGTCGACCTTCACGCGAATCTCATGGTCGATCTTGACGTTGAGGTTGATTGTGATGGGCTTCTCGGGAGCCGCAACTTCCACTCGAGGCGTGCATCCGAACACGGCCAGAGAAACCAGCACCGCTCCAGCCGCGAACCAAAATCCAAGAGATGTGTGCATTGTCGTCCTCACCCGCTTAGGGTCTCACGAATTTCTTCTGAACCGAGTCTTCAATATCCTGCACCAGGCGGAGGCTTTTCAAGAGCGCGGGAATATTTTCTTGAATGTTGAGATTGAAATGGATCGGCGGACTGTTCTTCATCTCGGGATTCCGTCCTTCCAGCCGCGCCTGCAGATGCAATAGGCCGTCTTCCGCATACTGAACGCCGGCGTGAAGCACCGTATAGTGAAAATTGCTGAGCGCCTGGAGCACCAACTGCATGTTCGCGTTGGCCTGCGTCACGGATTTCGCGGCATCCGGCGACGCCCGGTAGCGGATCGTCCCTCCGGGGGGACGTGCCTCGAATTGCCCATCCTTCACGATCACGCCCTTCGACGTGACTGTGACAGGGACGGTCCCGTCGAGCAACCCGCTTCCCTGAACGTTCTGCTGCTGCTCGAGTCCGAGGATCTGCTGCAAATCAAGCTGCCTGACCAGCAGGTTGAACGCATAGGGAGGGCGAGTCAAGACCGCGCGAACCCCCTGACTGGTCATCTGCCCGCCCAACAGCTCGCAGCGCAACTCCCTCAACTCCACTGTCGGCAGTGATTCCTGTCGATCCCATTCACCCTGGAGAGTCATGCTCAGATTGGTCACGGGCACCCCAGGATTCACCGAGGCGATCGTGACAACCGCGGGCTTCACCGTCTCTACCCGTTCAAGCCCCTTCACCTTGAACTGGATCGCCGTACTCACTCCGGAAACAAGGGTTTCGCGAAACTGCGCGGCAAGACGATCGATCGTGATCTCGCCTGCTCCAGTCTTCACGACGACGCCCTGGTTCGCATCATGCGGATCCGGCTCCCAGGTCAGATCCAATGAGACCGAGAGCGTCCCATCCGTCACATCGAACGGATAGGGCCATGGCGTCAGCACCTGCTGCAATCGAAATCCCGTCCGATCGAACTGGATCGGGCTGGTGGTCCCATGCAACGTACCGCGCTGAGTTCCCCAATCATGTTGTACCTCCGCGGCCATCACCATCGGATGTCCCCGGGGCCGAGCCTGCATTTCACCCTTGAGCGTCCACTGATCGGCTGATACCCGTACCACCCAATCCGACTCCAGCGACTTTGCCTGTGCCTGCCGCAGCACCACCTCGTGAAGGTTGACGGCCGCCTGACCGTCCCACGATGCGCCTGCGCCCTTCACCGATTGCAGCTGAACCAGGATTCGGGAGACCTCGACGGGCAGTTGCTGCACCTGCAGCCCCTGGCTCCCCACGGTGAACGTCGAGGCCCCGAGGCTCCACGCTCCTGACCTGGCATTGAAACGGAAGGGCCACAGATCGGTCGCGGCAATCATGAGCCGCTCGGCGCCAAGCCCGGCCTGTTTCCACTCGCTGGCTGAACCTGACAATTTCGTCACCGTACCCTGCACCGACTCGCCGTCCAGTGAGACCTTGCCTTGGATCTGTCCACTGGCCTGCCTCACCCCAACCGTTGTGCGAAGAACCGGCGGAAGGTCACCCTGCACCAGGAATTCTGCAGACGCCGTGGCAAGCGTCGCCCCTCGCAACTGGGCCTGTTGGAGCGTCCCTTCGACCATGTATGCCGAGGCGCGGTCTCCATAGGCAAGGGTGATCGGCCCGCTGACGGTGGTGTCGACTACTCCGGCGGTCGACGTCAATTCCCCCTGGATCTGCGATGGCATTCGCACGCGAAGCGTCTGACTGCCCGAGAGCAGATAGGGGCGCCATGGAGCCAAGCCTGGCAGCCTTGCCGGAGTCACGATTGCGGAGACCAGCGTTCCCGGCTCGATAGTCCATCGAACGGTCGAGGCATTGCCGGAAAAATGCCCGGTCGCCGTCACGGCCACATCTCGGACATGTTTCTTCCATTCAGGCAGCGTGACGCCGACCCGCAACGTCCCTTGCACGTGTGCCCGCTTGTCACGCCAGACTTCCGTGACCGGCACATCAGACGGCGCCGCCCCCTCCCAACTCGCCTGCACGCGGCCGGAAACCTGGCGCCACTCCGATCCAATCGGCGCCGCTAGCGCGACGAACGGCGCAAGTTCCTGTACATGGAGATCCAGCATGCCCCGCAGTTGCGTCTGCGCCGGGCCGGGAACCGCTTCGGATCGCCAGGTCATCAGCGGCTTTGGAAGGGAATCTAAGGTTTCCAGTTGGATCACTCTGATATAGGTCGACAAGTCTGAGACCTTCAAGGCATAGGCCTCTGTGCCTTCGCCACGGACGACCATCTCCGCCAGAAGACCCTCAGCCCGCTGACGCACCGAACCGACGATCACCACATGACGTAACGGCCCCGAAGCCTGCTCACGGGACAGGGTCAGCTGGCTGACGATCAATTCACTGAACGGCAAGTCTGGGAGTCCTCGAACCAGATCGCCCACGGTGAGCATGTTCCAGACGGAGACATCCTCATCGGAGGGAACGTCTTCGCTATTTGACGTTCGGGGTGCGGTCGCGGTAGCACTTCGGTCCAGGTCTACGGTGATGCGGCCGAGCACCACGCGGTCGCAGCGCCCGGAGAGGAGCCCGGCGAGACTGAATTCCAGCAGACCCTCCCTGAGTCTAACGGCTAACCGTTCACCCTCCATGGCTTGGATGATGTTGACTTCAGGGATGACGAAACGTCCCCACCCCGGCCGACCCAGAACAATGGACACCTCCCGGGAACCATCCTTCTGAAGCCACTGCTCGAGCATCGCCGAGACAACAAACGGGAAGACGAACCACAAGAGGAACAGACCTCCCGTCAGACTCGTCAGCAGCAGAATAGGACGAAACAGTCGGCTCATCGCAGGGCCTTCGTGGTAGTCATCGCCCTGTTTTCTCAGGCATTGCTCACCTCGAAGTCAAGCCGCGAACGGCTAGCCCCATCCGGCCTGGGGCTAGCATCGGAGACGCGTTCTGATTAGCATGGGACCGCGCGAACAACCGATCTATGACGACCTTGACAACCACGCTCATTCGGAAGATCGAGTTCTGGCCTATTGATGTGCCGCTGACTAACCCCTTTGTCGTCGCCACGGGGACAAGGCTGACGGCGGAGAATGTCTTCCTTCGAGTGACCCTCGCAGGCGGCGCGGAGGGGTATGGCGAGGCCGCTCCGTTCCCGGAGGTCGGCGGAGAAAACCGGCCCTCATGCCTGGCTGCACTCCATCGCATCGGAGCGACCGTCCTCGGTCGGGACGCGGCTCAATATGTCTCCCTGGCCTCCGAATTCGCTGAAGCAGCCCGCGCCCACCCCGCGGCGCGCTGCGCCCTCGAAACCGCAATCATCGACGCCTATTGCCGCTCAATCATACAACCGATGTGGCAGTTCTGGGGCGGGGTCGACGTCCGCCCGCGTGAAACCGATATCACCATCCCGATCTGCGATCTCCACTCCACCGTCCGGTTGGCCCGAGGCTGGTACGCACGAGGCTTCCGGCTCTTCAAGATGAAAGTCGGGAACGACGTAGAGGAAGACATCCGCCGCCTCGAAGCCGTACACCAGGCCCTGCCAGGCATTCGTTTCATCGGCGACGGGAATCAAGGATTCACGCGGGAGGCCTGCATGCGATTCGTCGCTGGTGTTCATGGCTTTGGAGGCACGTTGTCACTATTGGAGCAGCCGGTTCCGCGTGAGGAATTGGAGAGCCTTGCCGCCATTCGACGAGACACCGGTATTCCCGTGGCCGCCGACGAATCGGTCCGCTCGCTCGGCGATGCGAGACGTGTGATCGCCGGAAAGGCAGCGGATTACATCAACATCAAGATCATGAAAACCGGGATGGTCGAAGCCCTCGACATTGCCCGGCTGACGAGGCAATCGGACCTCAAACTGATGGTTGGTGGAATGGTCGAAACCCGTATTGCCATGGGCGGTTCATTCAGTCTGGTCCTCGGCCTGGGCGGCTTCGACGTACTGGACTTAGACACGCCGCTCTTGTTAGCCACCGATCCTGTGACAGGCGGATACAGCTACGAAGGCCCCAAGCTCCTTCCCTGGAAGAATCCAGGCCTCGGAATGTCTGCTAGTCCCCCCAACAGCGTGACCACGTTGGAATAACTATCCTTCCCCGTCGCATTTCTTACAATCGAGCAGTTGCCCGAGATGCCCTTGGCGCCCCTGTTCCGTCAACACCCAGGGGCGAACCGTCATCGGCGGTTTGTGTCGGACATGTTGCCCATGCCCACAGGCCAGATCGGCCACCCAATCGCCATACTCGTCTTGATGGAACTTCACGATCGACTGTTTCATCTCTGCATGCTTGACTTGGGCTTGAACCGGCGACCGAATCGGAATCCTGCCCATGCTAGCATGTTGCCAGCCTAGCTGGCAGCCAGGAACCCTGCCGGCAGCATCGCAAGCAATGGGGCCTTCATGGCCGTACCGACACCGAAAGACCTGACGGGGACAATCACGATACGGAGTCACTTCGTCGTTCTCGGCAAGGGAATCGCACTCTTACAGGGACAGGGGAGTGACAGGAAGAGAACCGGACGGGGAATCGATCGGAATGAACGAGAGCAACATCGAGGTCACGCGCTAGTAACCGGAGGGATCATGCCGGTTCGCAATCGACCATGCCTACGGCGCGACCTGGCCGCTCACTCCCGCCGAGTGCTAGATTGGGGTACAGAATAGGACGCAGGCTAGTTCCGTCTGTGAATGACAACCCGTCCGCACTCCTGACAACGTGAAGCGCTCCCGCCGCTGAGCCACTGAGGTTCGTCCCCCGCGGCGAACCCACCGTTCTGATACAGAACCGACGCCTCGCTTGCCGTCATAGGGGCGTTATGCCCCGCATACCGTACGCTTGCAAATGGTCCAAGCTCGCTCAGGGCGCTCTTGTCCACCGTCACCGCGCCACTCCTGTAGCTGGTCAGCAGCCAGGCCTCCATGGAGGTCTGGCCGATAGGAACCGCCCGCACCTGGAACCGTACTCCGGTACTGTCCGACCCCAGCCGCAGCTCCGGCGAGTAATAACGAGACAACCCCGATGCGGAAAAACCCAGCTCGGCTAAATTGTCCGTATAGTTGTGATGTGCGGCGTGATACAGGTACTGCAGACGCTCGACCTCTCGGATGGCCACCTCTCCCTCAACCGCCTTGGCCCTGCTGATGAAATGCCGATACGAGGTCGTGGCGATCAACAGCAGAACAGCTAAGATCGCAACCACGATCATTAGCTCGACTAAGGCAAAGCCTTGAGAACGCCAATCGTGACTCGAGCGGTCCATGCTCGTTACAATTTCGGTTTGGTATTCGACACTACGTGGAACCGGCCCAACACCTGCTGGAGGCGTTTCAACGAGTCCAATGCCGTCTGTAGTTGCGAGGAGACATCCGCCCCCCCGGTGACCTGAGGTGATACGACCTTCACGGCACCCTCAACAGCGGCTTGAGCGCGGATGGTTTCTTGATCAATCTGTGTAAACGCTTCCCCAACCCGTTCCCACCCTTGATTGAGCTGTTGGGCAAGCCCATCCAAGTGATCGGACTGTCGAAAATGGATTCGGTGGGCATGGGCCCCACCAGCCCAAGCCTGGGCGCTCCGCCCGAGACGTTCCATCGCATCCATCACCCGGCGCGTAGCCAACAGGCTGAATAACAGCGCCCCCAAGAACAGGACAGGAAGAGCCACCCAGACCGTATTGTGGAGCAGAAGGAGTTGGCTCGCGGCCATCTGCCGATCGGCCAGTGGAGAGTCCGTCAGGAGCGTAACGGCCGGCAAGACATAGGGGCCGCAAAACGCGACGACGAAGAACAGGCTGGCATAGAGCGCCAGGTTGACACCGACCTTCAGCGTGTAGGTACGCTGCTCGCGGTCGGGCTCGCCCTCGAACTTGCGGGGTTGTGCGGAACCAGCCTGAGCCATAACGGTGGCCATATGGTCCTCCGTCCCTAAGCCGTGACAGAACCAGTCATGCTGTCTCAGGAACAATTGAAATTAGCATGGCTTCAGCCAGGCCCAAAGCGGATTCAAAATAGGCACAAATGGCCCCAGTGAAGAATTGGCCAGGCGGTCTTGTGGCAAAATGAGCACTGAAGTTCCGGACTACCGTTTCTCAAACAGCCGTTCTGGCCGTTGTGAGGCTGACAGAAACACCCACTCCCGTCCCTCATTCTCGTCGAAGCTGCCGAGAAACGTAGTCCCTGTTTCCAGGACGTGAAACTCCGTCAATGTAATTCGACAGCGATCGAGATCCACAACCCGCGCGTCGTACTGACCGACGACGTAGTACATGGTATCGGCAACCCGGTACAGATTGCGTCGGCTCACGCGCCCTGTATCGGGAAAGAGTTCGGCCTCGGCTTGGCAACCGGCTTCACCTCGAACCGTCAGTCGAAGATTGTACCGAGCCAGGAAGGGATGGGTTGCAACCCGGGTGATGGTGAAGACGGCGCCCTGAGGGAGCGTCGTGGAAGCGGGAACCGGCACATCGCTGTTACAGGCGACACAGACCAGCGTCAACCACAGCAGGTTTCGCGCGAGTCCGGCTAGGCTCACTTAGCCGCAGGCACCTTCGGTGCTGCGCCGATACTATCCAAACCGGCTTGGGCGCACGCATCATCAAGATGTGCCCCAGGAGCTCCACCGACACCAATTCCCCCGACCACTTCGCTGCCGATTTCGATCGGAAGCCCGCCGCCGAGGATCAAAACGTTGTCGTTCATCTCACGAAGCGCCTGAAGCGTGGCAACTTTATTGACGAGTTCGGCGAGCTCCGTAGTAGGACGTCGCAGGCTTGCTGCGGTGTAGGCCTTCTTCCTGCTGCTATCGACCGTATGGGGCCCCGCCCCGTCGGCACGTCCCATGCCCCTGAGAACTCCAGCTCGGTCGACCACCGAGACACTGACGCGATAGCCATCCTTCCTGCAGGCCTCCATCGCGGCCTGGATCGCTTTATTCGCCATGGCCAGCGGCAACACCGACTCTTTGGGAAGCTCTTCGGCAGCCGCAATGAGTCCCCCGCGTGGGACAGCAAGCAAGAGCACTGACAAGAAGAAGCTCAGCGCTACCGCGCCAACAACCAGGCGATAGTTCATGGGTGAAACTCCTTACACGTTGAACGAACGATTGCGCTGGAGCCTACGAATCGGCGTCGAACCTGTCAAGGGGCAAAGGGGGAGGCGTGAAAACAGCGGCGGAGCCGGATCAGCTCCAGACCACCCGTTCCTGATTGAGGAGATAGTCGATGACCTCGATGCTGTCACGCATCTGGGTTTGGGCCTGTTCCGACATGGGAATAACGGCACCAACGATCTTCCCTGGCTCGATATCGTCCAGCGAAGGGATCCCGTCGGCTCCACGTCTCTCGAGTTCTTGTCGGTAGCTTGCCACCCTGGCCTCCGTGGGGATGTCGGCAGATCCACAGCAATTCTTAAGCCACCTGCCAAAAGGAATCGTTTGCTGTGTACAGTTAGCATAGCACATGGGTGGAACTGGCCTGGCCAAGACACCTAAGACCACGATTTAAAAGGATAGTTTTCGATCAATGGCTTGAGGATTGCGCGGGAGGAAGGGCACCGAGGAAAGGGAACGAACCGATTTTTCGAAGCGGAGTATCATTGCGCAGGCGGAAATCGTCATGGGCTGGGTCAACAAAGTACGGGTCCCCGGTAATATCGGACTGCGCCTTGAGTTCAGGCGCAGGCTGGTTGGGATTCCCGGCGCGGAGATAGTCTCCTTCGCTGTTATACAAGGCATTGTAGGATGTGGAGGCCTGGCTTGACGCTGCGATGAGAAAGCCCACGCGATTCAACCCTACCACGTTGCCCGTCACCTCGCTCTGCGACTGACCTAAGAACGCGGCCCCACCCCCGTTCTTCACGAGCGTATTGCTGACAAGCACGGCTTTTGCCTTGTCGTTCACGACCACCGCTTCGAACAAACTGCGCGTGATGATGTTTCGCTCGAGCCGGACGTTGGACTTTCCAGCCACATTAACGCCATGATCGTTGTCATGGATGAAATTCCCGAGGAGCACGGCCTGGGAATCGGCGAACTGCACACCCGTGGTCTCGCTGCCGCCGATATTGCAATCCTCGATATGCGCGTTTTCGACCTGCTGGCCGAATAACATACCGTTGACGGTCAACCGCTTCAGCACCACGCCCTTGCCGTTGAACAGCCCGACGGCATGGCCGCCATGATCGTTGATCGTCATGTCGCTGATTTCGATATTGGTCGCGCCGTAGGGCCACTTGCCGACGTGCAACACGCCGACGATCGTCTCCCTCCCGATCAACGTCACCTTATCCTGCCCGGCGCCGACGATCTTGATTTGGTCTTTGCTATGGACGGTAAAATCTTGGGGGTACGTACCGGGCTTCAGAAAGACGGTGTCGCCCTTCTTCGTGGCATCAACCGCCTCTTGTATCGAGGTGAAGTCGCCCGACCCATCGAGCGCCACGACCAGCGTCCGCGGGCCGACCGGAGGCCCCTCTCCTGCCCAGGCGAGACCGACCCCAAGCAACGCCCAGAGCCATACTCCCACGATTCCGATTGGCCATCGCATGGTCACGTTCATACAGGCGGCTACCCTCGGAAGTCAATTGGGTTCACGCCCTCCGGCCCAACGACAGAGGCGTTTCTCCCATGCTATTCTCGACGACATGATACTCGTCGGTTTGACAGGCGGGGTCGCAACCGGAAAAAGCACCGTCGCACGGATGTTCAGACGGTGCGGAGCCGTCGTCCTCGATGCCGACCAGTTGGCTCGGCTGGTGGTCAAACCGGGCAGACCGGCTTGGCGGCAGATCGTAAAGACCTTCGGCGAGGATGTGCTTAATCCGGACCGGACGCTCAATCGCCATGCGTTGGGCTCCATCGTGTTTCGAGACCGGGCCAAACTCAGGCGACTCGAACGCATCATTCATCCCCGCGTCGCAGTCGAGCAGAAACGCCTCACGAGAGCGGCTGCGAGGAAAGATCCGCAAGCTGTCGTCATCTATGACGTCCCACTCCTCTTTGAAGCCGGCATCGACAAGCGCGTAGACCGGATCATCGTCGTCACTGCCGACCGTGAGACTCAGATCGCCCGCCTCAAGCAACGCGATGGCTTCTCCCGCGCTGAAGCCCTTCGTCGCATCAAAAGTCAAATGCCACTGGCTGACAAACGCCGGCGCGCAGATTTTTTATTGGATGGGACCCAGTCGCTTCAGTCCCTCAGAGTCGCGGTCGGCCATCTCTACCATGCACTACACCCACAGTCCTAACCCCCATGCATTCGCTTTCTTTGCTGTGCTAGATTGCCTGCATGCGCAATCTGGTCATCATCGGCTCCGGACCAGCTGGCTTGACCGCTGCCGTCTACGCCGCACGGGCGAATCTGTCACCGCTCCTCATCGAAGGCTGGCAGTCCGGCGGACAGCTCACCACGACCACCGAAGTCGAAAATTACCCTGGTTTCGCCAAGGGCATCATGGGGCCCGACCTGATGAAAGAGATGCGAGCCCAGGCAGAGCGGTTCGGTACGGAGGTTTTGACCGGCGATGTCTCGGCGGTCAGTTTCACGTCACGACCCTTCACGATCACGGTGGACGGCGAACAGCGGATCGAGGCCAAGACCCTCATCATCGCCACCGGCGCCTCAGCCATTCAGATCGGACTGCCCAATGAGAAGCGTCTGACCGGCCATGGCGTCTCCACCTGCGCCACATGCGACGGCTTCTTCTTTCGCGGGAAGGAACTGGTCGTCGTCGGTGGCGGTGACAGCGCGATGGAAGAAGCCACCTTTTTGACCAAATTCGCCAGCAAGGTCACCGTGATCCACCGACGGGACAAGTTGCGCGCCTCCAAGATCATGCAGGAGCGCGCGATGAAGAACGAGAAGATCGCCTTTCTCTGGAACTCCATCGTGGAGGATATTCAGGGCAACGACGTTGTGACCGGCGTGCGAATTAAGAACGTGGTCACAGGCGGCACCACGACGTTGCCTTGCGCGGGTGTCTTTGTCGCGATCGGTCACCGGCCGAACACGGCGCTCTTCACCGGCCAAGTGGACATGGACGAGAAGGGGTACATCAAGACCCGCGAGGGCACCGCCACCAGCGTTCCCGGCGTCTTTGCCGCCGGTGATGTGCAGGATTCGAAGTATCGCCAAGCCGTCACCGCCGCCGGCACCGGCTGCATGGCCGCGATCGACGCGGAGCACTTCCTCGAATCACACGACCATTGACGGTATGCGTTGCGCGCTCATCCACTACCATGAGTTGGCCCTCAAGGGGCGGAATCGGGAGTCCTTCGAGCAACAGCTCGTCGACAATATCCGCCGTGCCCTGCAGGATCTCGGTATCACGCGCGTAGAGAGTCTCCGAAGCCGAATCCGCATCGTCCTGCCCGACCGCGTGACCGATCAGGAGCTACGCGAACGCCTCAGCCGAGTCTTTGGCATCGCCAATTTCTCTCTTGCCCGTGCGGTGCCGCTGAACCTTTCCAAACCGAATCTGGACGAGTTAAACGCCGGCATTGTCGAGACGCTTCGCCCGCAGTCGTTTGCGAATTTTCGCGTGACCGCAAAACGCGCAGACAAACGATTGGCACTCACATCCATGGATGTGGAACGGGCGGTCGGCAAACATGTCTGCGACGCCACAGGTAAAAAGGTGAAGCTGACCGATCCGGATCTCACTATCTATATCGAGCTTCTGGCCAAAGAGGCGTACTACTCGATCGAGAAAGTCCAGGGACCGGGCGGTATGCCGGTGGGCGTCAGCGGGAGAGTGATCTGTCTTATCTCAGGCGGAATCGATTCGCCGGTGGCGGCGTACCGCATGATGAAGCGGGGCTGTAACGCCGTCTTCGTGCATTTTTCCGGCCGCCCCCTCGTCAGCCGCGCCTCGGAAGACAAAGTCCGCGAACTGGTTCAGACGCTGACACAATATCAATATCGTTCGCGGCTCTACGTCATCCCCTTCGGCGAAATTCAGCGGGAAGTCGTGGCCCATGCGCCAGCCCCCTATCGAATCGTCCTCTACCGCCGGTTGATGGTACGAATCGCCGGCGAACTCGCACATCGGGAGCATTGTTGGGGCCTAGTCACCGGGGACAGCCTCGGCCAGGTAGCGTCGCAAACGCCGGAGAATCTGTCGGTTATCGAAGAAGCCGCGGAGTGGCCGATCCTCCGCCCGCTCATCGGGATGGATAAACTTGAGATTACGGATCAGGCGGAGAAAATCGGCACATTCAGTACCTCGATCGAGCCGGACCAGGACTGCTGCTCCCTGTTCACCCCGCCCCATCCCAGCACCAGAACGCGCATCGACGACATTCGAAAGGTTGAACAGGGCTTCGACATCGGAGCCCTCGTCAAACAGGGACTCGACAAAGCCGAATTGTCGGAATTCACTTTCCCGGCATAGCCTGCAGCAGCGCCTTCTCTCGCAGGATCCGGAAATGCGTTTCCAATTCCTGGCGCATCGCCAGCGCGATCAACCAATCCGGCACAATCGAATCGATTTGCACGATTAATTCGAACTCCGCGTTCGTCTGCTGTCCATCTGCGACCGGTGACAAGATCCAGCGGCGGTGGTACCGCTTGAAGTCGCCGGCCTTCAGTTCGGTCAGGATACCGCCGCCCGGCAATGCCCGGGTCTCGCTCACTAACCGGCGTTCTCCTGGAAGCAATGTGTGCACGATCCGTACATCGACCGTGGCGACGTCCTGCTCGACCACAAGACTCGCCACCCGCATGCGGGTTTCGAAGAGCTCCGGCCACTTGGGGTAGTCCGTCAGGATGGATTGGATGACGTCCGGCTTGACCGGGAAGACGAGGCGGGCCGTGCCCCGCACACCCCCGGCCGGATCGGGTTGCACGTCGAGCCGCTCGACGCCCTCGACGCCCTGCGCATGAAAGGGTACGAGGAAAATCCAGATCGCGAATCCCGCCGCAAGCAGGCGCGGTCGGGCCCGCTCACCCCACAATGGCATCGAGCAACCGCTGGTGGATCTTGCGCACGCGTTCGAGTTGGCCCTTGGCGGCAAACCGCTCGTAAAATCCTTCGGCACGGAATTCCTTGGTGAGTGCGGCCCAGGGCTTCACGATTTCGGCAAAAGGCTTGTGGGACCGTTGCTCGTCCCAGTCGCTCATGAGCTTGCGGTCCACGATCAGATCGTCCAGGACGCGAATCAACGCCTTCAACGTCACATCGCGGGTGAACATGTACTTGTCGTTCTGCCCCCAGACCTCTTCCATCACATCCTTCACGCCTTTGAGATAATCGCGCACCAATGCGTAACACCGCTCGGCCTTGAATCCGAGATGGGATTCCATCCAACGCTTGTGGGCGGTCACTACCTTCAGCAGTTCGTTGAAAACTTCCGATTGCAGGATCCACTTCTCCTGCTTGCTGCGCCCGCCGAGCCGGTTGATCTTGTATTGCAACGGGGAATCGTCTTCCCCATACAGCAAGTTTACGACCTTCGCAGCGAACTTCTTTTCCGGCGTCTCCCACGAGACTTTCTCGTACAAGTCCACCAAGTGCGAGCGGTTGATGCGCGTATGCGTGCTGTTGATGATGACGAACATTTCGGTCGCGAAGTCCCCGCTGCGGCCGTCGAACAACACACAGGGAACCTCGACATTGGCGATTTGATCCGGATGCTTCTGACGGAAGAAATGCAGACCCGCCAGCCGATGCTGGCCGTCGATCACGAGATATTTCCCCTTCGGTTCGCTCAAGTGCCCGATCGACTCGGACTCTCCCACCCGCTGAAAGCGCAACGTTTCGTCGGTGAAAATCAACACCGTGCCGGGAATCATCGGCTGCGCGACAACGGTCTCGTAGAAATTCACGATCTGTTTGATCTTTTGGCGGTTCAGGAGGCGTTGAAACCCTTTTTCGCTGCGCTCGATACCGGCGATGAATTGCGCGACGTCGTCATGCTCGGAGATCTTGCCCTGCGCCAATTCCTCCCCTTCGAAGAAATACCGGCTCGTGAAGCGGACCTTGTCCAGCAAGTCCGCCGCATTATAGGCGATGAAATAAAATGTCCCTTCTTTTTGACGAATCCGGGTCGCCAGCATGAAACCTCCGTTGAGAGAGAAACCGACTCGCGCACCGCGTTGCGCGGCATCATCCGCCGTCCTGAGATTCTACGCAGACTTCCACGTAGCCGCAAGCGCGGAGCCTATGCTACCATCCGTGGCATGAAGACCGCCTACCTGCTCTCCGCTCTCCTGATGGCCGCGGTCGGCCTCATCGCGCTGAACCCCTCGGACGTCTACGCTCAAGACCTCTATGACTTTCCGGCCACGACAGAACAGTCCTGCAGCTTCGGGATGGACAAGGGTCAACCCTCGCACCACTGCGACATCCCGATCCCCTTGGGCTGCCGCGTGGCCCATGCGCCCGGCACGACCAAGCCTTGGACGACGATCTCCAAAGGCGGCAAGACCTTTTGCCGTTTCGACGAGAAACAGACGGACTGGAAGACCAAGGTGACCGGAAGCTGCGGGCGTTGCAGCACCAGTCACTGCTCCGTGCAGTTCATCGTCCGGCTTGACTGCAATCCCCAGTAATCATGTTGTTGGCCGAGTCGGTGAAACGGGAAGCCCTGGCACTGGGCTTCGACGCCGTGGGTATCGCCGCAGTCCCCGCCGCATCCGGACCGAACGGACTCCTTGAACGGCTCCAGACCTGGCTGGCCCGCGGCTACCATGGAACGATGGAGTGGATGGCCAGGAACCCAGCACGTCGAGCCGATCCGGCCGTAGTTCTGCCGGGCTGCCGGTCCATCATCTGCGTCGGCATGAATTACGATACAGGGCATCGCCCCACGGAAGGCCGGGGTTACGGGCGAATCGCGCGCTACGCCTGGGGAAAGGACTATCATCACGTCATGGGCACGCGCTTGCGCGCCCTTGAAGCGAAAATCCTGGAGCTGATCCCCGGCACCGTCACACGCTGCTACGTCGACACCGGGCCGGTGATGGAAAAAGCCTGGGCGGAACGCGCGGGCCTGGGGTGGATCGGGAAACATTCCAACCTCGTTTCAGCCGACTACGGCTCGTGGCTCCTGCTGGGGGAGATCCTCAGCACGGCGTCGTTATCCCCCGACGAACCAGCCACCGATCTCTGCGGCTCTTGTGCCCTCTGCATCACCGCCTGTCCGACCAACGCGATCGTCGAACCCTACGTCGTCGATGCCACGCGATGTATTTCCTATCTCACCATCGAGTTTCGCGGCACAAGGGATGACCTCTCTGCAGAGTTGCGCTCACGAATGGGGCCGCACCTGTTTGGATGTGACGACTGTCTGGACATCTGCCCTTTCAATTTGCGCGCAGAGCCGACCAAGGAACCGGCCTTTTCGCCGTCGGACTTGGCCTTGGCTCCTGCTTTGAAGGACCTGGCAGGCCTGGATGAGCAGACCTTCCATGAGCGGTTTGCCGATAGCCCGATCCTTCGGGCCAGGCATCGCGGATTCCTCCGCAACATCGCGATTGCTAAAGAGAACGCTTGAGCTGCTTGAGCAGCCATCCGCATGTCCACATCGTCCAGCAATCCTAATCTGACCCTTCCATCCCCAACCGAATAGGAGTAGGCTAATAGCAGAGTTCGGCGGTTCGCGAGGAGTCCAGCAGTATGAACACTCCTATGAAACGTCCGACGGTTCTGCTCATCTCTCCCGATCCCCTTTCGAGCGCCCTCCTCGAACAGGTCCTATCCGAACAAGACATCCTCGCGCACTCCATCCCGTCGCTCGAGATCGGCATCGAGCAGTTGTCGGACCCGGGTGAGATTTGCCTCGTCATCTGCGATACGGACCGGCTCCAACTCGCTCCGCATGAAATTTTATCGAACATCCGAAGCCGCGCGTTATTGTCTCCACTCATCCTTCTGAGCTCCGACGATACGGCGGGAGCGGCGATGGAGGCCTTGCGGATCGGGTTCGTCTATTATCTCGCCAAGCCGCTCACTGCACATACGATTCGTGTGGCGCTGAATCATACATTGGCGCCGTGGGCAGAGCTTCACCGAGCGGGCCATGCCGTCTCGACAGCCTTCGCCGGCATCATCGGCCGGTCGGCACAGATTCAATTGGTCAAACATCTCGCAAAAGAGGTAGCAGGCACCGACGCCACGGTGCTCATCACCGGCGAGAGCGGCACCGGCAAGGAACTCTTTGCCCATGCCATTCACCAATGCAGCGCCAGAGCCACCGGCCCCTTCGTGGCCGTGAATTGTGCCGGCATTCCCGAGCACCTGATGGAATCCGAGCTGTTCGGCTATCACCAGGGGGCATTCACCGACGCAAAACACAATAAACTGGGCCGCTTTCAATTGGCCGAAGGCGGCACGCTTTTTCTAGACGAAATCGGAGAGCTGAGCCTGCCAGCCCAAGCCAAGTTGCTGCGCGTGCTCGAAGATCGCCTGGTTGAACCCTTGGGCGACACCCGGAACCATAAGGTCAACATACGCGTGATTGCCGCAACCAACGAGGATCTCCCGGCCCAGATCAAAGCCGGGAGATTCCGGCTCGACCTCTTCTACCGGCTGAACGTGTACCAGTTAAGGATCCCGCCTCTCCGCGAGCGCCCCGACGACATCGAGCCCATCCTCGAATCGTTCCTCAACCACTTCAGAGTCATGCATGGGCACCGCCTCCGCGGCATCGAGCCTGCCGCGCTCGCCCTCCTCAAACGGCACGATTGGCCCGGCAACGTGCGCGAGCTCCATAATGTCGTGGAAGGGCTGACGATTACCTGCAAGTCCGACACGATCCTGCCCGAACATCTTCCGCCCGCCCTTCGCAATGCCCAAACGCAATCCGCGTCGGCCCATGACGGCAAGATGTCTTTGCTCGCCTTCGGACTTTCCTTTCAGGAAATGGAGAAGAAGATCCTCGAAGAAGCGCTGATCAAAGCCTCCGGCAACGTATCCGAGGCCAGCCGGCTCTTAAAAATGACCCGCAACACGCTCCGCTACCGCATGGCGAAGTACCACCTCAGCTGACGGCTCACGCCCATACGAGTCCCGACGCCGAGCATACTGGTTCCCCTCAGATCACCAACGTCCACCAACCTCACGAGATCGTGAACATCCGCCAATTGCCTTCCTGAGCCGATTCTCCGCCATTCACATCCGTTGGTTCTCACTGACCTCGAACCTCGCCCGCTCCTGACGCGTCCTCAAGTCCGCACAAAAGGCACCGAGATGATCTCGACCCGCGAAACGGTTCCGCACCGAGTCGAACGAAAGGTACAGCATGCGCACGTTCGTAGTCAGACTCGGCCTCCTGCTTGCCACATGTTTCTTGCCTTTGCTCGGCCATGCCGAACCACGCGAACAACTCATCCCCATTCTCGGTGTGACCGCCGGCCACGAACCCAGCGGCTCGGTCACATACCTCAAAGCCACATTCCAGGAACGACCGGATCGCTCAGGCCTGCGTCTGCTTTTTCATGACCGGCCAGGCCGATTCACCCGCATGGCGCAGACGTCCGCGGAACGGGCCATCCGCCAGGCTGCCGCCTCGTTGGGACTCTCTACGGATTCCTGGACGGTGGAATTGACCGTGCCCTATGACGGCTTGACGATCGGCGGAGACAGCCTGTCGGCAATGGTGGGGGTGACGGTCGCGGCCATGGCACAAGGAAAGACCGTACAAACAGGTCATGTGCTGACGGGAACGTTGAATACAGCAGGTGAAATCGGTCCGGTAGGTGAGGTCCCACTCAAGGTCCAGGCCGCCCGCTTCGCCAAGATGCGACGGGTGCTGATCCCCCATCAGCAGGTTCCGGCAGAACCGGACGAGACAGCCGGCAGACAAACAGAAATCACGCCGATCCGGTCCGTGCCCGATGCGCTGGATGCTTTGACCAGACCGACCACAGAAAAGTAGCCGCTGACGGCTCAGCGCAGCGTAACCACGGTCACGCCGTCACCGCCTTCCGATCGATCCCCAGGACGGAAATCCAAAACATAGGCTGAGGCGGAGAAGTACTCCCGCAAGTTCACTTTCAACTTGCCGGTGCCATGTCCATGAATCACCCGCAGGAACGGCGCCCCGCTCATGGCCGCGCGGTCCAAGGCAGCAATCACCTCATCCAACGCATCGTCGGCCGCTTTTCCGCGCACGTCCACGACCGTCTGTTCTTCTGCGTAATAGGACCGCGTGGCGCCCAGCGGACGTGACGGCGGCGAAACCGCGGCCGAAGGCTCTTCTGACACCTCCCGCGCTAGCCCGATCAAGTTGGCAGTTGTCGCCAGCACTTCTCCCTCGCCGACCTTCACACGCACGCGTTTCTTGCCTTGCGGAGACTCCAACAACGTGCCCGTCATCCCAAGCCCACCGATCTCCACGCGATCGCCGACGGTGAGTTGCCCGATGGGCACGGGCTGGCCGCCCGGCACCAATTCCGCGCGCGCCTGGGTCTCGAGTTCTCTCAGCCGTTGTTTGGCCTCCTGCGCCTTGATCAATTTTTGTTCGCGCTTGACCTGATCGACTGTCGCCTGCACCTCCGCGCGAGCCCGGCTGAACTGTTCCTGCAACTTTTTCTTGATGCCCTTTCGTTCCTCCCGTTCAGTCGCCTCTATTCGAGCCAGCTGCTCTTTGGCCTGCTTGGCGGCCTCCTCCGCCTCAATTCGTGCCGTCTCGGCTTGCGCCAAATCCGCTGTCAGCTGCCGCTGTTTGGCATGGAGGTCGTCCAGCATACGCTCCAAGACCCGGTCGTCTTGCTCCATCTTCGTCCGCGCATCGTCGAGCACCGCCTGGTCCATTCCCAATCGGCCGGCGATCTCGAGTGCGGATGATCCCCCCGGCACACCCATGAACAAGCGGTAGGTCGGCGCCAGCGTCGCCACGTCGAACTCGACACTGGCGTTCCTGAAGCCCGGCGTCGTCTGAGCCAGCGCCTTGAGCGGGCGGTAGTGGGTCGTGGCCACCACCTTCAAACCCAAGGCCGCCAACCGACAGAGCAGAGCTTCTGCCAGCGCGGCCCCTTCAGTGGGATCGGTGGAGGTGACCGGCTCATCGAGCAACACCAAGGCCTGGGTAGCCTTCTTCGTCTCATGGAGGAGTTGGATCATCTGCGTCATGTGGGCGGAGAAGCTAGAGAGATCGCGTGACAGATCCTGCGCGTCCCCGATGTCGGCATAGACCTCCGAGAACACACCCATTTCCGAATCCGGTTCGCAAGGCAACAGCAGCCCCGCGCGGACCATCAAAGCAAACAAGCCGATAATCTTGAGGGTGACCGTCTTACCCCCGGTGTTGGGCCCCGAAATGATCAGGACGCGCACCGTCTCGTCCAGCAGGATGTCGTTCGCCACGACGTCCGGCTTGGCCAGGATCAGCAACGGATGGCGCGCACGTCTCAGCTGCACGGATCCGACATCGTTCAACGGCACGGGATGGGCCTCCAACAATCGCCCGAATGCAGCCCGAGCCGCCACCGCATCCAATTCGGTCAGGGCCTCCAGCCCAGCCGCGATCGTGTCCGACCGTGCGGCGATCAGCTGGGACAGTTCACGGAGAATCCGCCGGACTTCTCGATCCACTTCAAGATCCGCAACCTTGATCGCGTTGTTCAACTCGACCAGTTCGCGCGGCTCAACAAAGACGGTGGCGCCGCTCGAGGAGACATCATGAACGATGCCCGGCACGCGGCCTTGCATCTCCGCCTTGATCGGCACGACATAACGCCCTTCGCGTTGCACGAAATACTGTTCCTGCAGAAGCTCGGCATAGCGGCGCGACTGGAGCAGATGATCCAGCTGCCCTCTCATCCGCTGTTTAAGGTCCTGGGCCTGGTGCGTCAGTCGGCGCAGTTCTGGCGTGGCGGATTCCTTGATCGATCCGTCGGGATGGATCGCCTCGTCGAGCGCCCGAATGATGGAACGCAATGCACCGATCGCCTGAAGCCTCTCGCCGAGAGCCGCGACGGCTGGTGCCTCGGCCGCATGACGCCGCAGATAGCGGACGACCTCCTCCCACAGAGCAAAGAGCAGCGCATGGTCGCGGAGTTCGAGCGTATCCAGCGATGCGCCCTTTGCAGCCCGCGCCAGGCACTCGCGGATATCCGGGAAGGTCAGCGGCGGCATCGGGTCGCTCGCAGACTGGAGGGCCGCCATCTCCGCCGTTTCCTGCTGCCGACGGCGCGCCTCGGCAAGGGTAGCGGCGAGGATGGGATGCCGACAGCGGGCCGCTCCAAGACCCGACCGGGCATGCAATGCCAAGGCTTCCAGGAGCCTGCCCCATTCCAAAACGCGCGCCGTGTGTTGAAACAGATTCATGCCTCGGCCATCCACCGCCGTGAACAGAACGGGGACTCTATAGGAGCCTGCAATCCGGGCGCAACATGGCCCTCAACGCACTGATTCGCCGGCACGTAGTTTCACCGGGACATAACACAAAATCCCTTATTTCCACGCGGGTTTCCCACTTTCGTATAGCTTGACAAGACCGGGAGCCGCCGATACTATCGCCCACGATGGCCGGTACGTTGCCGGCCACTTTTTTCTTGAGGATTAGAGGAACCATGGCTATTCGGATCGGCATCAACGGTTTTGGACGGATCGGACGAAACGTCCTCCGCGCATCGCTTGGCGACCCTACATTGGATTTTGTTGCGATCAACGACTTGACGGACGCAAAAACCCTTGCCTACTTACTCAAGTATGACTCCGTTCACGGCACCCTCAAGGGGACCGTCGAAGCCAAAGACGACCAAATCATCGTCAACGGTAAACCCATCAAGGTGCTCGCGGTCAAGGATCCGAAAGAGCTGCCCTGGAAAGAGATGAACGTCGACATCGTCATCGAATCGACCGGCCGGTTTACAGACCGGGAAGGCGCGGGGAAACACCTGTCCGCCGGCGCCAAACACGTCATCATCTCCGCTCCGGCGAAAGACCCGGACGTCACGATCGTCCTTGGCGTCAACGACGATAAGTACGATCCCAAGTCGCACCAGATCGTGTCGAACGCCTCCTGCACGACGAACTGCCTGGCCCCCGTGGCGAAAGTCCTCATGGAGCATTTCGGCATCAAGCACGGCGTGATGACGACGATCCATTCCTATACCAACGACCAGCAGCTGCTCGACTTGCCCCATAAGGACCTCCGCCGGGCGCGCGCCGCCGGAATGTCCATGATCCCGACTAGCACCGGAGCCGCCAAGGCGCTGCACCTCGTCATTCCGCAGTTGAAGGGCAAGATGGACGGGCTGGCGATCCGCGTCCCGACCCCCAACGTCTCGCTGGTGGATCTGACGGTCGAAACCGAGAAGGATTGCGACGTTGCGACAGTCAATGCCGCGTTCAAGAAGGCCGCCGCCGGACCGCTCAAAGGCATCCTCCAATATTCGGAAGATCCGATCGTGTCGATCGACCAAAAGGGCGACGACCATTCCGCCACCGTTGATGCCCCGTTGACTGCGGTTATCGACAAGCGGCTCGTGAAAGTCACCGCCTGGTACGACAACGAATGGGGCTATTCCTGCCGCGTGCGCGACCTGATCAAGGTCATTGCGGCGAAAGGAACTGGTCGCTAACCGCCGGCGATATTCCTCAGCCGCTCCCGCGTAACGAAGGGCTCAGCCGATGAATTTGCACAAGCAGACGATCGAGGACCTCGCGCTCGCCGGCAAGCGCGTCATCATCCGCGCCGATTTCAACGTCCCGCTCGACGATTCCCTGCAAATTACCGACGACACCCGCATCCGTTCGACGCTGCCGACGATCAACCGGGTCGTCGATGACGGCGGCAAAGTGATCCTGTGCTCACACCTCGGCCGGCCGAAAGGCAAGTTCGATCCCAAATATAGTCTGGCGCCGGTCGCCAAGCGCCTGGGTCGCCTGCTAGGGAAGAACGTCATCTTCGCGCCGGACTGTATCGGACCGGCGGTCGCGGGCCTGGTCGCCAAGATGAACCCGGGCGACGTGATGTTGCTCGAGAACCTTCGGTTCCACACCGGTGAAGAGAAAAATGACGAGGCGTTTTCGAAGGCGCTAGCCGCGCTCGGCGACGTTTACATCAACGACGCCTTCGGCGCCGCCCATCGCGCCCACGCCTCCACGGTCGGGATCACGAAGTTCATCCAAGATTCAGCGGCGGGCTTCCTGCTCAAGAAGGAAATCGAATATCTCGAAGGCGCGGTAGAAAGTCCGGTCCGCCCGTTCGTCGCCATCCTGGGCGGTGCGAAAGTGTCCGGCAAGATCGGCGTGATCGAGAACCTCGGCAAACGTGTCGACAAAGTCATCATCGGCGGCGGCATGGCCTTCACGTTCTTGAAAGCCAAGGGGTTGGAAATCGGCAACTCGCTCGTCGAGAACGATATGCTGGACTTCGCCAAAGGCATCGAGGACCACGCCTTTTCCCGGGGCGTCAAATTCTATCTGCCGGTCGATTGCGTCGTGGCCGCCAGCCGCGAGCCCGGCGCCGAATCGAAGATCGTCCCGGTCCAGGAGATTCCGAAAGGCTGGTATGCCCTCGACATCGGACCGGCTTCGGTGAAACTGTTTACGGAAGCGGTGCAAAACGCCAAGACGATCCTCTGGAACGGACCGATGGGCGTCTTCGAAATCGATGCCTATGCGCGCGGCACTCTGTCCGTTGCCCACGCCATCGCCGACGCCTATGCGCTGACGATCGTCGGCGGCGGTGAAACGGCCATGGCCGTGCACCGGGCCGGAGAGTCGGAGAACATCTCGTTCATTTCTACCGGCGGCGGCGCGGCCCTTGAACTGCTGGAAGGGAAACAACTTCCGGGCCTGATCGCCCTACCCGAGCGGCAACCGTAAGCCAATCCATCACCCGACAGAGCAGCGCTGAGACAGCCGTGCGCAGACCCCTCATCGTCGGCAACTGGAAAATGCACAAGACGGCCTCAGAGGCCGCCACCCTCGTTCGCGAGTTGCTCACACAATTCGTGACGCCGCCGGCTGCCGAGGTCGCCGTCGCTCCACCGTTTACCGCACTCGAGTCCGTCCGTGCCGCGCTCGGACCGGCTCCCTGGCTCGCGCTGGGCGCTCAGAACCTACATTGGGAACCGCAGGGTGCCTTCACCGGTGAGATTTCCGGAGCCATGTTGCGGGATCTCGGATGCCGGTACGTGATTACAGGACACTCCGAACGGCGCAAGCTGTTCGGCGAGCGCGATGCGGATGTCCGGAAAAAAGTTCAGGCGGCGTTCGCCGCGGGTCTTCACCCGATCCTGTGCGTGGGAGAGTCCCTGGAGGAACGGGATGCCGGGAAAACAAACGCCGTCGTGACCGATCAACTGACCGGCGGCCTCGACGGGCGAACGGCGCAGGAGCTGTCTGGGCTCACGATCGCCTATGAACCGGTCTGGGCCATTGGAACGGGGCGGGCCGCGACGACGGAGCAAGCAGCAGACGTCCATCGGGCAATCCGTGCCTGGCTCACGAACCGATTCGGCCGGAACCTCGCACTGACCACCCGCATCCTCTACGGGGGAAGTGTTACCCCGCAAAACGCCGGCGCGCTGCTCGCCGAACCGGATATCGACGGCGCGTTAGTCGGCGGGGCTTGTCTCACGGCCGACTCGTTTGCTATGATCGTCGCGGCATCGAAGCCCCGTCACTGATTGGAGATCCATGCACACGCTCGTGATCATCATCCACATCATCGCCTGCTTTCTCATGATCGGGGCCATTCTCTTGCAATCCGGCAAGGGCGCTGAAATCGGGGCCGCGTTCGGCGGATCCAGTCAGACGGTCTTCGGAAGCCGCGGTCCGGCCAACTTCCTCAGCAAGTTCACGGTCGTCGTCGCAGCCGTGTTCATGATCACGTCGTTCAGCCTCGCAATCCTTGCGAAACAGCGGACCTTCTCCTCGACAGTCATCGATCTCAACAAGAAAGAATCGTCGGCTCCGTCCGCGCCAGCCGACAAGCCGGCAACCGATTCGCACTCCACCGGCGACACTTCCTCGGGCACTCACTAAGACAGACCGATCCCTCACCGGCGGATGCCGGGCCTCCTTCCATCCTTGGGTCGTTGGGAGAGAGCTGACTAGATTCGCGTGAGCCAGGACTCGTGTGTCGCATCCTCTCCCCGGACAATGGAGAAGAAGCGTTTTTGGAGCGTGGTCGTGACCGGACCGGGCTTTCCCGTTCCGATCTTGCGATTGTCGATCTCTCGGACCGGCGTCAGTTCGGCGGCGGTACCCGTCACGAACACTTCATCAGCGATATACATTTCGTCACGGGTAAAGCGTTCTTCCGTGACCGCCACACCCTGCTCCCGCGCGAGTTCGATAACGGAATTCCGCGTGATGCCCTCGAGGATGGACGTGAGCGGCGTAGTCTTGATCCGGCCGCGGCGCACGATGAAGATGTTCTCCCCCGTGCCTTCCGACACATAGCCCTCCGGATCCAACAAGATCGCTTCGTCGTAGCCGTTGGCTTTGGCCTCCCGCTTCGCCAAGATCGAATTCACGTAATAGCCGGAGATCTTTCCTCTGGTCATCGACACATTCACATGGTGCCTGGTGAAGGACGAAACGCAGGCCCGCATCCCGTTGGCCAACGCGTCATCGCCCAAGTAGGAGCCCCATTTCCACGCGGCAATTGCCAACTTGATGGGATTGTCGCCCGGATAGACACCCATCGCGCCATACCCGATATAGACGAGCGGACGGATATAGCAGGCGTCCAGTTTGTTCACCCGCACAGTTTCGACGATCGCTTCGGCAACCTGTTTGCGGTCATAGGGAATGACCATCAAGCCGATGTGGGCCGATTCAAATAGCCGATCGACATGGTCCTGCAGCTTGAAAATAGCCGAGCCGGCCTTGCCCTTGTAGCACCGAATGCCCTCGAACGCGGCGAGCCCGTAGTGCAGGGAATGGGTCAGCACATGGACCTGGGCGTCCGCCCAATTGACGAACGATCCGTCCATCCAGATCTTGCCCTGCGATTCCATCATGATGGGTTCGGACTATAGCAGCGGCTTCGAAGAAGCGTCAAGCAACGAGCGGTGATCCGCTCGCGAAAGGAGGGAGTTCAGCCGTCACGGCGAAGGGTGCGCGCTTGATCGACGACGAGCCGGGCAATCCGGCTGGCGGCACCGGGCGCGAGATGATCGATTTGCAACCCGAATTCATACTCGTTGGCCCAACGGACCGACGCCTTGAGGACTTCGACGGGAGCCGCCTTCTCATCGGTGGAAAACCGAACGGAAACCTCCATCCCGGGAGCCAGCGCATGGTCGCCGAGGACCCGGAGACCGGAACAGGACAGATTCATGACGACCCCTTTGCCGATCGAATCCCCGCTCATGTAATAGGACTCGTACCAGGTCAGGATGCGGCGGTAGGGCCGCAGCACGAATTTCCGAGGTTTCACTTTTCCAACCGATTTCATACGCGACAGCATACGACGGCCGCGCATCGGGGGCATAGCCTACGAACAGGGGGAGGATGTCTCCTCCAAGGGCCACAACCTGCCGTCCGGCTGCCATCGTCGCAATTATGTCTAACTTGACACCCTCCAAATCACTATGTTACAGAGTCATGTTTCGTTATGGAGGCACAGGGTTATGTACGCGATCGTTGAAACAGGCGGCAAGCAATATCGGGTCGAAAATGGAACGTTGTTGCAGGTCGAGCGCCTCGCCGGCGAAGTCGGCGGCACCGTCCAACTGGAGCAGGTTCGGCTCGTCCACAATGACAAGGGCGTGCTGGTCGGACAACCGCTCGTTAAGGGCGCCTCGGTGAAAGCTGAGATCCTCGACCAGGGCAGGACCCGTTCAATCACGGTGTTCAAGAAACAGCGCCGGAAGAATTATCGCCGGACCAAGGGGCACCGGCAGAGCTTTACGAAAATCCGCATCACCGGCATCGAAACAGCATAAGTTAGGGATCGACCATGGCAACAAATAAAGGCGGCGGATCATCGAGAAACGGGCGGGACAGCAATCCGCAATATCTTGGCGTGAAGGCCTACGGGGGCGAAACCGTCAAGGCTGGCTCCATCATCGTGCGCCAGCGAGGCACGAAATTCTTTCCCGGTTTCAACGTCGGCCTCGGCAAGGATCACACCCTCTTCGCCCGCATCACCGGCATCGTGAAGTTCGAGGGCGGACGCGCGCGCCAAAAGGTCAGCGTGTATCCCGCGCCAGCGGCCTCGTAACGAGCCCATTTCCTTTCTTTCGTCACAACGTTATTCTCAGGATAACCGCCTCCGCCGGGCAGCCATGCCCGGCGGGGCCGGTGACTGGTCCTCCATATCGGTACACAAGACAGGATAGGCATGCATGTTTGTCGATGAAGTGAGCATCACGGTCAAGGCGGGCCGCGGCGGCGACGGCATCTGCAGTTTCCGGCGCGAGATGTTCGTGCCCCGCGGAGGGCCGGACGGCGGCGACGGCGGAAACGGCGGCAACGTCATCTTTACGGCCTCGCACCGGCTGACGACGCTGCTCGACCTGCGTTATCAGAAGCACTACGAGGCGGAGGACGGCGTGAAAGGTTCCGGGTCCAACTGCACCGGCCGGCGAGGAAAGGATGTCGTCGTCGCGCTGCCGGTCGGCACGGTGATCTACGATGACCGGACGGGAGAGGTCCTGGGGGATCTCACGGCAGACGGCGACTCCGTCACCATCGCCCACGGCGGTAAAGGCGGACGGGGCAACAGCCACTTCGCCACCTCGACCAATCGCGTCCCCACCCACTTCGAACACGGCACCGCGGGCGAAGAACGGGAGCTGCGGCTGGAGCTCAAACTGCTGGCCGACGTCGGCCTGGTGGGGTTCCCCAATGCCGGCAAGTCTACGCTGATCGCCGCCATTTCCGCAGCCAGACCCAAGATCGCCGACTATCCCTTCACTACGCTCATCCCCAATCTCGGAGTCGTGCAATGGGCCTCGGACCGCAGCTTCGTGGTCGCCGACATCCCCGGTCTGATCGAAGGCGCGCATGAAGGGAAAGGGCTAGGTGTCCAGTTCTTGCGGCACATCGAGCGGACCTCGTTTCTCCTCCATCTGATCGATGTGTCGGAATGGAGCGAGGGTGATCCGGTGGCCGGATTCGAAATCCTCCGCCATGAACTGGCTTCGTACGACGAGACGTTGGCGAAGCGGCCCTTTGCCGTTGTGCCGACTAAAATTGATGCGGCCGGCGACGGAGCCAAGCTGCAGGCCTTGCAGGCATTCTGCAAGAAACGGCGGTACCCCTGCCTGCCGATCTCCGCTGCAACCCGGGAGGGGCTCACGGAACTGCTTCACGTCGTCGGACAACGAGTCGATCAGCTGCGAGCGACGCCATGCGAGACGAAATCCTAAAGTCGGCCAAGCGGATCGTCGTCAAGATCGGAAGCAGCCTCGTGGCTTCCCGGGACACCGGTCTGCGCCCGGAGCGGATCGATCGCCTGGCCGAAGATATCGCGGCCCTCCGCACCAGCGGGCGCGACGTGTTGATCGTGTCGTCCGGAGCAGTCATCTCCGGCATCAAAAAATTGGAGTTGAAGGACTATCCGAAGAGTCTCCCCGTCAAGCAGGCTGCGGCGGCCGTCGGCCAAAGCCGACTCATGTGGGCCTATGAAAAGTCCTTCGAACGGCTGGGGCTCAAGGTGGCGCAAATTCTCCTGACCCATCACGACCTCGCCGACCGACGCCGGTTCCTCAATGCGCGCCATACCTTAGGCACGCTGCTCGAATTCGGCGTGGTCCCCATCATCAACGAGAACGATACGGTCGCCGTGGAAGAGATCCGTTTCGGGGACAACGACACGCTGGCCGCCGATGTCGCCCACTTGATCGATGCCGATCTCCTGGTCATTTTGTCCGACATCGACGGCCTCTTCACCGAGGACCCTCGTAAACATGCCACAGCTCAACTGATCCCCCTGATCCCGGAGATCACGGAGGACATCGAAAAACGCGCCGGAGTCTCCTCCACCTTCGAAGGCACCGGCGGCATGGTAACGAAGGTACGGGCGGCCAAAAAGGTCGGCGAATACGGGGTGGCAACACTCATCCTCAATGGACAGAGCGGCGGACTCCTCCCGAAAGTCCTGGCCGGCGAACCGGGCGGCAGTCTCTTTCTGGCCAAAGAACGCCGCATGAACAGCCGTAAGCACTGGATCGCCTTCACCCTGCGCGCCCGAGGCACGGTCACACTCGACCAAGGCGCTGTGGAGGCCCTGACCAAGCGGGGGAAAAGCCTCTTGGCCTCCGGCGTTGTTCACGTCAGCGGCCCCTTCGAAGCCGGCGATCCGGTCAGCTGCTTGAATCAAGACGGGAAGGAATTCGCCAAGGGTCTCGTGAACTGTTCATCCGAGACGCTCACCCGCATCAAGGGACTCAAGACCCCCGAGATCCAGCAACAGCTGGGATCTCAGGAATATGAGGAAGTCATCCACCGGGACAACCTGGTCATCTTGTAGTGCTGAGTGCTGAGTTATGAATTCATCCGATTCCAGCCACTCAGTCCTCGGCACTCAGTCCTCAGCACTTCGGCTTGGCCTCTTCGGCGGCACCTTTAATCCCATCCACGAAGGGCACCTCGCCGTCGCGCGCCGGGCCCGCGAGGCGCTCGGCCTGGATCAGATCCTGTTCATTCCGTCCGGAGATCCTCCTCACAAGACTGATCGATCCCTTGCTCCGGCAGCGGACCGCTGCGAGATGGTCCGACTGGCGATCGCCTCGGATCCCCGATGCGCCCTCTCCGACATCGAGATTCGTCGCCCGGGAAAATCCTATACGATCGACACCATCCGGCAGCTTCGCCGAGATCATGGCGCCGGCACACAATTCTACTTCCTAATCGGCCTTGACGCCTTCCTCGACCTCCCCACGTGGCGGGAACCGGAGGCGCTGCTGCACCTCTGCTCGTTCGTGGTGCTTTCGCGGCCCGGCACCTCGTTCCGCGCACTCGCCTCCGTGCCGCTGCTGCCGACGATCCCCGCCCAAGCTCTCGCGGATCTCGATGCCGGCCGACTTGCCGTCTATGAAACACCCATCGGCGCGCAACGCCTAATTTGCTTGCCCGTGCCGCCTTCCGACGTTTCCGCGTCCGAGATTCGTACCTGCTTCCAAGAGGGGCGGTCGACGGCAAATCTGTTGCCGCCCCTAGTGGAATCTTATATACTCAAGCATCATCTCTATTCATAAGAGGACCGCGATCGCACGTACATCAAAGGCCACCGCCCTCGCCGTCGCCAAGGCGATGCTCGACAAGAAGGCCACCGATGTCGTCGTCCTCCACGTCGCAAAGCTGACTTCCGTCGCCGACTTTTTGGTGCTGGGGTCGGCGGACTCCGACCGGCAAACGCGCGCGATCGCTGACCACGTCGACGGCATCCTCTCGCTGTCCGGAAGCGGCGCCGCCAGCATCGAGGGTACGGCGGCTTCGCAGTGGGTCCTGCTGGACTTCGGTGACGTCATCGCGCACATCTTCAAGCAGGATGTCCGCGAGCATTACGCGCTGGAACGATTGTGGGGTGACGCGAAACGGATCCCCGTCGACAACGAGCCGGCCGAGCCTCCGGCCCCGCCGGAGAAACCGTCCCAGTTGAAACGCGTCCGCATCAAGAGGCGAGCGTGACCCGATGCTGAGACTGCTGACCACCATCTTCCTCATCAGCGCCGGCATCTTCGTCTACAGCTACTTCCGTGAACTGAACCCCGGCAGCGTCACCGTCCATACCGGCCCCTCCACCCAGTTCGATCTCAGCCCGGTCACCCTCGTCGTCTTTTCGATGGCGGTTGGCGCCGTGCTGGTGGCTTTGGCCGTCGGCATGCGACAAACGGTCCATGTCATCGGCAACTGGCGCAGCACACGCCTCCAGCGGCGCAAAGAAAAAGTGGACGCCCTGCACCGGGAAGGCACCCATGCCTTCATGTCGAAACGTATCAGTGAAGCGGTCGGCCTGTTCGAGAAGGCGCTGGCGATCGACCCCAATCGGGTTGACTCCCTGCTCTGGCTGGGCAACATCTACCGCTCGGAGAGCAACTTCTCGGAAGCCATCCGGCTGCACCAGCACGCGAATCGGATCGACGACCGCAACATCGAGATTCTGCTGGAGCTGGCCAAAGACCTGGAATCGGCCAAACGCTACGAGGACTCGCTCCAGGCCCTTCAGCGTATCCTCAAGATCGAACCGGACAACCTGACCGCCCTCATTCGGAAGCGGGACCTTTCGATCCGGCTGGAGAAATGGAACGAGGCGCTGGAAATTCAACACCGGCTGTTGAAGGCCAGTCTACCGGAAGCCGAACGGCGGGCCGAGACACAGTTGCTCACCGGCTGCATGTACGAGGTCGGCCGACAGCTGCTCGAGCGAGGCCATCCCGACAAGGCGCGCCGCTATTTCCGCGGAGCCATTAAGAAGGACCGGTCTTTCCTCCCCGCCTATATCGGCATCGGCGAGATCTTGATTCGGGAAGGCAAAATCAAGGACGCCGTCGAGATTCTCAAGAAGATCTACGCCAAAACCCGCAACATCATCCTCCTCCACCGGCTGGAAGAGCTGTTCCTGGAGCAGGGCGAACCGAGCGAAATCATCCGCACGTATCAGGAAGCGCTCCAACAGGATCCGCACAACAGCGTCCTACAGTTCTATCTGGGGAAATTGTACTACCGATTGGAGATGGTCGACGAAGCCTTCGACATCCTCTCAACGATCGAAGGGCCCCAAGATCAACTCGTCGACTACCACAAGATTATGGCCAACCTCTTCCTGCGCAAGCAACACATGGAGCAGGCCGTCGTTGAACTGAAAAAAGCCCTCCAGTTCAAGAAGCGCGTGATCGTCCCTTACCTCTGCACGGCCTGCCAACAGGACACCACGGAATGGTCCGGCCGCTGCCGCCGCTGCGGCAACTGGAATACGCTGGTCGCACTCCCCTGGCTGGAAGGCGGGCAGCCGCTGACCGGACCAGACGGGAGCCTCTCACCCACCCGCGTCATCCCCTACCAAGGCATTGCTTCTCCGTTTGAAACGGTGTAGGTTTTGCCCGTCGCTTCAGCCTGACCGACACACCCGATTTGTCCAAACCGCCCAAGGAGTCCCGGCATGGTCGATTACCAGACATTTGCAGAAAAAGCGCTCCATGACGAGCTGTTGACCCAGGCTGAGTGCCGAGCTGTGCTGGAAACACCGGACGAGGACCTGCTTGCGCTTCTACAAGCCGCCTTCAGAGTGCGCTCGAAATATTTCGGCAAAACCGTTCGTCTCCAGATGTTGCAGAATGCCAAGAGCGGTGCCTGCCAGGAAGACTGCCACTATTGCTCACAATCCGCCGTCTCAACGGCACCAATCGAACGGTATAATTTATTGCCCCAGAAGCAGATGCTCGACGGCGCCCGGCAAGCCGCCGCCTCCAAAGCCCAGCGCTATTGCATCGTGATCAGCGGGCGGAGCCCGCTCGATCGCGAGATCGACGAGATCGCCGGCGCGGTCCGCGCCATCAAGCAGGAGATTCCGATTCAGATCTGCTGTTCGCTCGGCCTCATGAACGAACAGCAGGCCAAGCGGCTGAAAGCCGCCGGCGTCGACCGCGTGAACCACAATTTGAACACCAGCGAAGCCTTTCACGGTTCGATTTGCACCACGCATACGTTTCAAGATCGCTTGGCGACGATCAAGAACGCCCGTGCGGCTGGCTTGGAGATTTGCTCTGGCGGCATCGTCGGCATGGGCGAGAAGGACGAGGATCTCATCGACCTGGCCATGGCCCTCCGCGAAGTGAAGCCTGATTCCATTCCCTTGAACACCCTGCACCCTGTGGCCGGCACACCGCTCGAAAACTGCGACAACCTCACGCCGCAACGCTGTTTGAAAGTCCTCTGCCTCTTCCGCTTCCTCCACCCGCGCACGGAAATCCGCATCGCCGGCGGCCGCGAACACAACCTCCGCAGCTTGCAGCCTCTGGCCCTTTATCCAGCCGACTCCGTCTTCGTCAACGGCTACCTCACGACTCCAGGCGCACCGGCGCCAGAAGTCTGGGGCATGATTAAAGACCTTGGATTTACAATCGAAGTGGACTATCAGCAACCGGTTAACGCATAACTGTCCACAGCAGCCTCCCCGACTCACTACTCGCACTACCTCCTCTATTTGTCTGCGCTTCAGCACGCCGCTAGATACTACCTTTGAATAAACCCCGCAGGATTTTCCCTGTCCGACCGTATTACAGAGTAGGACAACGATCATCGCCCCTATCCACCAAGGACTAAGGAGGAATACCCATGATTCGACAGGCTTCGATCTGGAAAACAGCCGGCGCTTGTGCCATCGTGCTGGGCGCAGTCGCGATACTCGGTGAGACCTATGGCTTCGGCCCTCCGAGCGACAGAGGCTTGGGCGACAGCTTCCTCCAAGATCTCATGGCGAAAGTCGATACCAGCAAAGACGGGACTGTCACCTACCAGGAGATGGAGGCATTTCAGAAGCAGCGGTTCTCGACCGCCGACGCCAATGGGGACGGCAAGCTTTCGCCGGACGAGTTCCTGACCGCCGAAAGCAGAGACCAGGTTCGGAAAGAGATGCGGGAGAGTCGCATGAAGAGCATGTTCTCTAAACTGGATCAGGACAGCGACGGCACGGTGACCCAAGCCGAGTCGCTCCAGATGGCCGTCGAGCGGTTCAAACGGCTCGACACCAACGGAGACGGCAAGATTACGAAGGACGAGATGCAGGTCAAGCGCCGATTCGGTCGGTCGGAATAACGCCAGCAGGACAGGGTTGCGCGGCAAGTGGTGGAGTACCGGTCGTGCACCGGTGCTCCACCTTGTGCATATGAAAAACCATGGGGTTGATGACCGGGAATCTCTGCAACTCGCTCATGCTGTCATAGACCGGAGCCGACTGTGACCGAGGTCTCGGACGAGATCCTCATGGGCTGGATCAGCCAAGGCGATCGCGCAGCCTATCGCGCGCTCGTCGATCGCCATGTCCATCGCATGGTCGGGATTGCCCACCGGATGGTCGGAAGCCGGGCCGATGCGGAGGATCTCGTTCAAGACACGTTCATCAAGATCTGGACCCACGCGCCGCAGTGGCAGCCGGATCGGGCCAAGTTTACGACTTGGGCCTATCGGATTCTGATGAACCGCTGCATCGACTGTCGACGGCGGCCAGTCGGCGAATCGCTGGAGGTCGTCGAAGAGCGGGAAGATCCCTCTCCGAATGTGATCGACCTCCTCCATCGGCAGCAGGTGGGCCAAGCGGTGGCCCGCGCCCTCGCGGATCTCCCGGCCAACCAACGGGCGGCGATCGCGCTCTGCTATTACGAGGAGCTGTCCAACGGCGAGGCGGCGGAGGTGCTCGGCGTCAGCGTGGGTGCGGTGGAATCGTTGTTAGTCCGCGCACGTCGACGATTGCGCGAGCTGTTGCAGCCTCATTTGTGCATAGAAGACCCCCCCTCGGGAGGCACCCATGACTCATGAAGAGTTTTCACACCTGCTCGATACCCATGGCAGCAACTGGCCGCGCTGGCCGGACCCGCTGAGGCTGGAGGCTCAAGCCCTGTTGGCCGAATCGTCGGATGCTCGCGCCCTCTATGAAGAAACACGCCGGCTCGATTCGACACTCGACCAATGGCGACCGGCGCCAGCGGGCGACCGACTGAAAGCATCGATCTTGGAACGCACGGTGGGCCTTCCGCAGCAACCATTCCGGACACCGATGAGGATGACGGCACGATGGAACGCCCCAACCCTAGCACGGATCGCGTTGTTTGCCGGCCTCTTCCTCCTTGGCATCGCGCTCGGATCAAACGAATCTCTGTTCATCGCTGGCCACAAGAACGAAACCCATCTCGATAGCCTATTGCGCGACTCATTGTTCGCCGAGGAGTGGATACCATGACGACACCTCTACAGCAGAGCCGATGGCTGAAAATCTGGCTCGTCATCTCGATCGGATTGAACGTCCTGTTGGGGGGCCTCATCGTCGGACGACTGCTGCACGCGCCCTTCGGTCCGTTCGCAGGACGACCGGATATGAAGTTGGAACTTGTCGTCGACCGGGTGACCGCCGGCATGTCCGAGGCGGACCAACAGACCGTCAACTCAGCGGTCCAACGGCATCAAGCTTCTCTCACGGACAAGCTCGAGGCCGTCCGTACAGCCAAGGCGCTGGTGAAGGAAGCTGCACTTGCAGACCAGATGACACGCGAAAGCCTGCAACGGAACCTGGATAGAATGGTCGTCGCTGGAGACGCGTTGCGGACGGAGCTGACTAGCCTCCTGGCCGAGACTCTTCCGGAGTTGTCCGTCGAGGGACGCAAGAAGGCAGTGGCAGCGCTCGACCGCAAGGGGCCACCCTGGATGCGGTAGAACCTCTCATGTAACTCCCCGCCGCATTCGTCTCCTCTCCCAGCGCCTTCCTTCGCCACCCTGGGCTCCTCGGACCTACCCCTCTGTGCTATGTGCAGCGCCCTAGCTATTTTCTTCTCGTCCCTCAGAACGCACGCAGGGTTTTCGCAGATCCACCGTATCACCTGTACCAACAAACGGCAGAGAGGTCGGCATGCCACATCGGCAGCGTGTGAAGTCGGTTACCATTCGCATTGCGCTCATCCTCACAGCACTCATCCTTGCCGCTTGCCATGGCGGGCCACCTGGAGGCAGCGGAGGCTTCCCGAAACCTCAACCGGAGATCACCGGTTTGCCATACGCGAGCTCCTCGTTCCCCACCATGGCAACGACACTCGACGCCGATGGAGATGGCGGAGTTTCTCAGCAAGAGATTGAGGCATATCTGTCACAACGATTCACGTTCTTGGACGCCGACGGCAATGGCACGGTGACGCGGGACGAGTTCCGCTCGGCCGAAGAACGAGACAAGACGCTGCAACGGCAGAAACAGGAATACCTCGACCGGACCTTTGGCCGGCTCGATTCCGATAGCGACGGACAACTGACGAAGCAGGAGTTGCTCGCAGGAGCTGCGCAGCGGTTCATGCGGACCGATCTTAACGGAGACGGCCTTCTGACATCCGATGACATAATTTCTTCGGAGGGATCACCTCAGCACAACGTGCGTGGCGGGCGAGGGCGCGGATTCGGCGGACAAATGGGGCGAGGTTTCTGACCGTGAGCGCCCCACTCTACGTTACGACTGAAAGCGGACTACTCGTGGCGATCGACACAGAGAACTCGCGGCTCCGTGTGCTCTACGAAGATCCGCTACGGGAGGTCCTTTTCGGCATTGCCTGCCATGAGGACCGGATGTTCTTGAGCGGCGCGACCGGGCTGACGACTGGCCGCCTCACAACACGCGGCTTTGAACGGCTCAGTACGCATGTTCCCTTTACGCCTCCGGTTCGAGGAGAAGGTCGCAGACTCATGCGCTGGTTCTGGTCCAGGATCGGGGCCTATTCCAGAGTCATTTCCTATGACAAACCCGGCCTTCACCAGATGAATCTGTACCACGATCGGCTCTACGTGGCCGCAACCGTCTGGAACGAAATCTGGATTGTGGACTTTGGATTGCACGTACTGAAGCGCATCGCACTCGAGCCCCACATGAGAGACTTCTATCACTTGAATAACGTGTTTTGTGACGGCACCGCGTTTTACGTCTGTTTGAACCGGTACGATGGACGACCGGGGATCGGGGGGTACATCAAGTTCGACCTGGCCTGGAACGAGATCGAGCGACGTGCCATCGGCTGGCAATCCCATGCCCTTTCCGTCATCAATGGGCAGGTCATCCAACTCTGTTGTCTCTCGCCAGAGACCGGCATCCCCACCCGTCACCCTGCCCAGGCCGGTCTCATGGTGGGCCAAAACCTCGCGTTCGAATATGACGCGAGACAGTTCTTCCTGAAAGATTTCTCCATGACCGACGATCGGATCTATCTGGTCGGCGGAACTACCACAGAACGGGCAAATCGGACCACCTCCGCTGGGGTGGTGATGACCCTCACCCGCAGTTTCACCTTCATAAAGATGGAGGTGTTCCCCGGTTTGGGAGGCTTCAATGGCTGCCGTCTCATGGGGTTGGACTACAGCAAAGGTGTCGCGCCTACCTCGCGGGGGATTGCCGAGACCGTACGCGTGATCGATCATGCCGAACCGACGCCGAAGACGCTTCCTCTCCACAGGAAGAGCACGCCGAGATGGAGCGCGGCCAAACATGGAACTCATGACGGCGAACCGACCAAGCCCGTTGCATAAGGGCGGCTTTCCATCTCGAGCAGGCCGCGCCTTCACTCTGTGGTTTACAGGCCTCCCGGCCTCCGGGAAGTCCACGCTTGCCCAGGCCGTGAGCACGATGCTCAAGACCTCGTGCGCCATGTCGTGCGAGGTGCTTGATGGCGATGCAATTCGTGCGACCCTCTCGCGCGACCTGGGATTTTCGCGAGGGGACCGTATCGCCAACACGCTTCGCATCGGCATGCAAGCGTCCCTCCTGGTCAAGCAAGGGATTCCCGCTTTGATCGCTTCCATCGCACCGTACCGGGATGCGCGATTGCACGCAAAACAACTCGTGGAGGCCGTCGGCGGGCCGGGGAGCTTCATCGAGATCTTTGTCGACTGTCCCATCGACATATGTAGTGCCCGCGACGCCAAGGGGCTGTATGCGAAAGCCCGCGCGGGATTGCTGACCGGCCTCTCCGGCGTCGACGACCCCTACGAAGCACCGGAACAGCCGGACCTGCATCTCCGCACCGACCGCCTCAGCATCTCGGAAGCGGTTCGGCAGGTGCTCGAATGCCTGGCGGTTCGAACAGGGTTCGGCCGTCTCTTGCCGCCATCCATTACCGCTGAGTGAAGGGCTCATCATGAAACGGGCGTTGATCATCGAGCGTGATCGGCTGAGGCGCGAACAGGCGATGGAAGAACTCCGCCCCTACACCGAGCAGATTCACGGTGCGGCGACGGTCTCCGACGCCGTCTGCCTCCTCGGGACGTCGGTTTCGGACTTCGTCCTCCTGTCCATCCCCCGTCTCGATCAGTCCGGCTTCGCTGTCGTTCACCGTGCGACTCAGTTGTCCCCCCAGAGCCGAGTCCTTGCGGTGACGACGATTGTCGCCGTCGAATACATTCGAGACACCTGCATCGGCGCCTATCGAGTCTCGGTCGACCTTGGCTCGCCGGTTCGGGAGCTCTTCACCCTCTTTAAGCAGGACATCTGGATTGACGAGTGTCCTCATATGGAGGTCCCATGCGCACCCCCACGATTACTGCAACAATCGTAGCTGCCTGCACGATCGTGTTGAGCATCTCGCTCCCCTTGTCGTTCGGCATGGAATTGACCAGTGAGGCCACCGGAACCACGCTCCATCCGGACGTGAGGGTCGGACTGGAACCGGTTGTCGCGATGCCGTGCTTTGGCCCACCCGACGAGCTGCTCCGCCTAGGGGGACAGCGCATCCTGCACTACCTCCGGATGCCGAGCGCAGAGCGGCTGCAGGCATGCCTGGGCGGAGCGGCCACCGACGAAATGTACGTGCTCGTCAATGGATATGCTGTCATCAGCGAATTCGTACTGACGACGCGGGACAAACGCCCCTCCGTTTCTAGCGCCGGGGTTCGCGATGAAAGGCGGGACCATTTTCCCGGCCTGCGCCAGTTTGGGCCGGCTGGACCAACGGTGTTTCAAGAGACCGAAGACAACCAGGGAGGTAGACCATGACCCGTCGCACGATTATCGTACTCGCGCTCGCGGCAGTTATGATCGTGAGCAGCGCTGTGTTTGCCCAATCTCCCGACCAACCTATGAGACCCCCCAATACTCTTGGACAGGCAAGCAGTCGACCGGACAACTTGCCGCAACGCCCACGCGAGAATTACGGGCAGCAAGGCCAACGACCCACCGACGTCGGCACACAACGTCCGGCTGACTCGTATGGCCAGAGTGGCCAGCGCCCGGCTGATGCGCCCCAGCGGCCTTCCGGCTCGTACGGACGGCGCGGTGGACGCTGATATGAATGTCGGCACGTGTCGTGGGCGACGCCGGTTTTGGCTCGCCCTATTAATTCTTTTGTTGTTGATCCAGCAAGGCTGTATCGGCGCCGCGATGGGGCTTGTACGGCTTGTGATGGGAGGCCATGAGGGGCGGGGAGATGCCGCGGCTACGTCCTACGTGCCCACTATCAGGCTGACCGAGAGCCCTCGCACGATCGAGGCACGGGCACAACTGGCTTCCTTCGAGAATCACATCCCTCCCGCGGACCCCGAACATCCCCGGGGGGAACAGGAGGTGACCCAAGTTGCCATGGATGGGAACCTGACCGAATTGGTGCAGCAGGCAGTGCTGGCCGACTTTCGCACCAACTCGGTCTACCGCAGCGTCCGCCTACATGAAGAACAACCGGACCTCCTGCTTCAGGGACACATTTATCAGTTTTCAGAGTATCGCTCGAAACCCTGGTACGCCAAGATCCCCCTTGCCGGCCGGCTCTTCAGCGACGGCGAGCGGATCGAAGGCGGCGTGGCTTTGGACCTCAGGGTGTCGACTCCGGACGGCTTACTCGTCGGCATGTATACGGGCCAATCCAGATTTCCTGCCGAGTCATCTGTACCCTCGTCGCTGACAGCACAGCAACGAGCACCTGGCCAGCAACTGAACCGCGCCTTCACGGAATCGATACGCCAAATCAGACAACAGATGGTCACGGACGAACAGCTGGTCGGCGGAGGGTGGCGCTGAACATGGAGCATGCCCTACTCGTCGCGCAATCCCTCCACCACTGGCTGCCTGGCAGCCCAGCGGGCGGGGAAGTAGCCGGCGAGCCAGGCGGAGGCGACAGCCAGAACCGTGGCCTGAACCAAGACGTCTAGGGGAATCGTCATGCGAATCGTCCACCCGAACGACTGCTTGTTGATGACGGCGATCAGCACCCAGGCCAGCACCAGCCCGGCAAGCACGCCCAGGACTGCGCCGATCAATCCCAGGTAGACCGCCTCCCACAACACCAGACGTTCCACCTGGGTGGTACTGGCCCCGATGGCCTGCAGGGTGGCGAGTTCGCGCCGCCGCTCGAGCACCGAGGTCACCAGCGTGTTCACGATGCCGAGCACCGCGACGAACACCGCGATCGCTTCGAGCACGTAGGTCAGGACAAAGGTCCGGTCGAAGATGTTGAGGATTTCCTGCCGAACCTCATGATTGCGAATCACTGTCGGCGGCGTCGGCCCCTGGCTCACCTCCGACAAGGTTTGGAGCACCAATCGCCTGACCTGTTCCTTCTCCGCGCCGGGCCGGAGGTAAAGAGCGAAGACGGTCGTCCGATCGTCGCTCCAAAGATCGCGATACCGCGCCCGCTCCATCACCATCTTCCCGCCATCGGTCGCATAGTCGTAGAAGACGCCCTCGACCGGAACGGTCCTCGGCCCCTTCGGCGTCATGATGTCGACAGGCCTGCCGACGTGGAGGCTCAATCGGTTGGCCAACACTTCAGACACCAGCACCCCGCCCGATTCAGCCGCACGGTTCAAGATCGTCGTCGAATCCCCCGCAAGCATGAGATAGCGGCTGCGCTGGGCATGGAGGCGTAGGTCTCTGGACACCAACACCACCGGCTGCCCGTTCGCCTCAGCCTGCACATCGCGGTAGGCATCCACCGCCGCCACGCCGTCCACAGCGGCCAAGGCTGGGAGCCAACTGTCGGGCAATGAACGCGACGCCTGGCTCAACTGTTTTCCCTGCAACCAAGTCGGCGGAGCCACGACGAAGTCGGCCATCACCGTGTCGTTGACCCACACCTCGACCGTCTCGCGAAAACTCCGCACCATGACCACCACACCGATCATGATCGCCAGACCGACCATCAAGGCCGATACGGTTACGGCGTTGCGCCCCGGATGCCGCGCGGCATGGTCCGTGGCCATACGCGAGAGATTCCCCGACAGGACCGTCGCTCCCGTCGCCTGAGATCGATGGAGCTGTGTCAATGCCAGGATGCAGACCGGCGCGAGCAGCGAGAACGAACCCAACAGACAGAGCGTCGCGAGATAACCGAACAGGGGGAGTCCGGCAACCGGATTGCCGAACGTGCAGAGCCCGCCGACCACACCCAGCGCGAGGCTGGCCCAGACGTACCTCCGACTCCTGATCTGTTGCGTGGCTTCGTAGTCACCCGGTGCGAGCGCTCTGGTCGTGATCGTGCGGCTGGCATCAAGACTGGGGCCCATGGCCCCGGCCATGGAGATGAAGACGCCGATCACGACTCCCTCTCCCAGGGAGCAGAGCATCTGTAGATCGGCCAGCACCATCGCCGGATCGGTTGCCAGCGGGACATAGAGGTCGGAAATCGTCCGACTGACCAGACGCACAAGCCCCTGGGCAAGCCAGAGGCCGCCGAACGCGCCCAGCAGCCCGCCGACCATGCCGAACAGGCCTGCCTCAACAAGAAAGACTGCGGCCACCCGACGCTCGGTCATACCGATCGCCCGATAGATCCCGATTTCTCTCCGCCGCTGGGCGACGGCGAAACTCATCGTGTTGTAGACGAGAAACGCGCCGATCAAGAGTCCCACCCAGCTCAGCACGTTGAGGTTCAACTGGAAGGCCCCGACCATTTTTTCGACCTGCGCGCTGCGCTGTTCCGGGCGTTGGACAATCAGGTGAGGAGGAACGACGGCGCGAACGGCCGACGCGATCGCGTCCTGCGACTCCTGTGCCACCGTCACCAGCTCAATCCGACTCAGCCGCCCAAACGATCCGAACAACACTTGGGCTGCCGCAATGTCCATGACGGCAACACGGTTCCACAGCGATGCGCGAGTTGTTTCTCCTTGGATCACCCCCGCGACCCGCAGTCGAACCACGCGGGGACCGGCCGTCACCTCGAGGCTATCGCCGACGGCCAGATTCCAGTCCGCTGCCAATTCACGCCCGAGATAGACGGCGTCCGCCGCCAGCAGATCCTCCCAGGCTTCCTCGACCGGCCGCGCCAACCAAGTAAAGCCTCTGCGGCCGACTTCGTCCAACAGGTCGAGCCCGAAGAGCTGGATGGTCTCGCCGCGATGCTCCCCCGCCACGAGGGTGATTGCTTCTTCGATCACCGGTGCGGCCCTGACGACCCCCGAAACCAGCCGTACGGCCGTGATGACGGATTCCTCCACTCCCAGTTCGTGCCCGGCAATTTCAAGCGTGGCGGGTCCCGCCACGGCCGTCACGGCCCGCTCAAATGACCGCAGAACCTCGACGTTGGCGGCGGTGATGGCGACGGAAGCCAGCACACCCAAGGCCACCCCGACCACGGTCAATAGGGTGCGGAATGGCTGCTGGAAAGCATGGGCCCGGATTAGCATCCACGCCAGAAAAGGGGCTTTTGTCATATCGATGCCAGGCAATCGGCTCAGGTGGCCGAAACACGGCTGTGCAAGATTTAGTAGTTTCGTTTACAGGATTTTTGACCTTTGCTAGACTCGCTTCAGTTGCGATTGAGACAAAGGCAGGGAGACATGAAGAGCGCGTTACGCCGAAAAGTTGAACCCGTTCTCGAAGAGCCGATTGAGCTCGATCTCTTGACCCCGCGCCAGCGGGAGATCCTCCGCTTGGTGTCGCTGGGTCACACGAACCGAGAAATCGCGACCATTCTCCAAATCAGCGTCCGCACCGTCGAAGTCCACCGCTTCAATCTGATGCGCCGCCTCAACGTGCGCAACGTGGCGCAGTTGCTTCGCCGCTCGCTCCAACTGGGCTTGCTCTCGAAATCCTACGGGAAGTAGTTCAGAGTTCCTTCAATTTTCCCCGGCAGTCGGCCACCGATTTGTAGCCTTTCTTCTCCAAGCAAACCGCCAGTTCCTGCTCCAACCGGCCGAACGCTCCGACTCCTTCTTCCACCAAGACCGTCCCGATCTGGACAGCCGACGCGCCGCAGAGGACATGTTCGAAGGCGTCAATGCCGGTCATGACACCGCCCGTTCCGATGATCGGCATGCGCCCGTCAAAGTGCTTGTAAAAGGCCCGGACGTTGGCGAGCGCGACCGGCTTGATGATCGTGCCCCCCAGTCCGCCGAATCCCCCTTTGGGTTTGATGACGACGGCCTCGCTGTCGGGATCGACGACCAACCCGTTGCCGACCGAGTTGATGAGGTTCAGAAAGTCGACGCCGCAGCGTCCGATCACGTCGCCCATCAGTTTATGGTGCGCCGGATCAAAATAGGGCGGCAATTTCACGCCCATCGGCACCGTGATCACCTTTCGCACCCGCTTCATGAGACGTTCGGAAGCCTCGGCGTCATATCCGATCTGCGGCTTTCCGGGAATATTCGGACAGGACAGATTCACCTCGACCAAGTCCGGTTTCGCCTCGTTGATCACATGCGCGATCGTGGGGAAATCGTCCTCGCACAGGCCCGCTACGCTGGCAATGACGGGTTTGCCGAACTTCTTCAACTCGGGGATCAGTTCGGCGTAGGCCCGATAGCCAAGATTGGGCAACCCCATTGAATTGATCGAGCCGCCGGGAAACCCGTAATACCGCGGCGACGGATTGCCCTGGCGGGCCTCCACCGTCATCGATTTCGTCACAATCGCGCCGGCTCTGGCCTTCCCGAGCGCGAGCAGTTCTTCCCGCGTCACGCAGAGCGCCCCGGAGGCATTCATGAAACAACCGGGAAATTTCACGCCGGCTATCGTCGTCGAGAGATCCATCAAGCTCCTATCGGCAGCGGGTCCTGCACCGTTCGCGTCACCAACCGCCCGTCTTTCATCGTCCAAACGTAATCGGCGGCGCCGGCCGCCTGCAGACTGTGGGTCACCATTAACACGGTGCAGCCGAACTGCGTCACCAACGTGCGCAGCAACTCAATCACCTCGGCGCCATGCTGCGAATCCAAGTTTCCGGTCGGTTCATCGGCGAGCAAGATCGCGGGCGCATGGACGATGGCCCGCGCGATCGCCACACGCTGTTGTTCGCCCCCGGACAATTCGCCGGGCCGATGGGACCGGCGGTGGCCCATGCCGACGACGTCCAGCACCTCAGACACCCGTCGACGTACCGGCGCGCCCCGATCGCCGCGGAGCAAGAGCGGAAACGCGACGTTCTCTTCGGCAGACAGACCCGGGATCAGATGAAACGCTTGGAAGACGATGCCGATCGATTCGCGGCGAACCCTGGTCCACTCGTCGGCGGTAAATCCGGCGGTCGATATTCCGTTCAGGATAATTTCCCCTGAAGAAGGCCTGTCCAATCCGGCGATGAGATTGAGCAGCGTACTCTTGCCACAGCCGCTGGGACCGACCAACGCACAGAACCCTCCCGTAGCAACGGTCAGAGTGACCGAATCCAGCCCGAGGATACGATCGCCGCCCCGTTCATAGACCTTGGAAACCTGCTTCAACGTCACGGCCATGGGGCTCGCTCCTCGCGTGAACAGCTGCTTTCGTATATCACAACCTTTTCGAGAGCGACAACCTTGACAGCCCCATCGAATTCGCCTAGAAGGACCCCGTGGCCACGACAACCGATGTCACGACGCCATCCGCCATCCCATTCGACCTGTCAACCCGACTGCTGAGTTGGTTACGGCAATCCGCGCGCTTCCTGATTCCCGCCGATTGCATCGCCTGCGGCGTCGCGCTGGGCAGCGATCCTATCCCATTTTTCTGCCGCACGTGCTGGAGTACGATCACGCCGTTGAGCCGGCCATCCTGTGCCCGCTGCGACCACCCGTTTGCGTCCGACGCTGCGACCTCCCACACGCCGGGACACCTCTGCCACCATTGTCTCGAGCGGCTGCCGGCCTTTGAGCGGGCCTGGACGCCCTATCCCTATATTCCACCCTTGCAGGAAGCCATCTGCGCTTTCAAGTACCGGAGAAAAGTGGGGTTGGCCCGCCCGCTCGCGCGGCTGATGATCCAAGCCCTCCCCTCTTCACTCGCCGCGGACCTTCTGATGCCGGTTCCGCTTCATCCGAGCCGATTGCGGGCGCGCGAATTCAACCAGTCACTCTTACTGGCCGACCAGGTCGGGCGTCATCTCGGGCTTCCTGTGGCCGCCAACACCTTGGTCCGTCTGTTCGCCACGGATCCACAAACCACGCTGTCCAGACCAGAGCGCTTGCGCAATCTTCGCCAGGCATTTGCCGTACGGACCCAGGACGCCATCGCCGGCCGCCGCATTCTCCTCATCGATGATGTCTATACCACCGGGACCACCCTCAACGAATGCGCCAAAGTCCTCATCAAATCCGGCGCAAAGACGGTTCTTGCCCTGACCTTGGCCCGTACGGTCGAGACCAGCCTGATCCCGGATCGCGTGGCGACCGCGCAGGCCGAGCGCGCACTCGCGCCGATGGGGTTCTAACCCTGTGCCGCTCTACGAATTTCGTTGCCTCGGCTGTCACAAACGCTTTACGCTGCTGACCCTCAGCGTGAACAGTCAGCCGACGGCCATCTGCATCCACTGCCAGAGCCCCAAGGTCGAACGGCTGCTCTCGCGCTTCTCCTCACCCAAGTCGGAGGAGGCCCGCTTGGCGTCGCTCGCCGATCCCGATGCCATGAGCGGTCTTGACGAACAGGACCCCGAGAGCCTGTCCCGGTTCATGAAACAGATGGGCGATGAGTTGGGTGAAGATCTGGGAGACGAGAAGGCCGAGGCGATGGGACCATCTGAAGACCCGCCATCGGATCTGGACAGCTCTGACAGTCTCTGACAGGCATTGTCATATAAAATCACTTGACAGAACTGGTGCATTTTCATACTCTGGCGCCAATATCCGGAGCCTCATGAGACACATGACCTCCTCACGAACGCGGTTGATCCATGGCCAAAGAGCCCAAGAGCGAGTTGATGACGGCGGAGGAGACCTGCCGGTACCTGAAGATTACCCAACGCACCCTCTACCGTTATCTTCAGAATCGCCAGATCCCCGCCTTCAAGCTTGGGAAAGAATGGCGATTTGTACGTTCGGATCTGGAGCAGTGGATCCGCGAGCGAACGAGAAGCCCGCTGACGTCCTGAAGGAGACCTTGCACTGATGTTCGCCGGTTCCTATCCCTGCAAAGTCGACGAGAAGGGACGCTTTATTGTCCCCTCCCCGATTCGCGAACAGATTGAAGCCGAAGGCCAGGCCGTGATGTTCCTCAAGGGCCCGGAGGAATCGATCCTGCTCTATTCGATGAAGGAGTGGGACAAGGTCCTGGAGCGGACGAGGACCACGCTCGACGAAGAACAGAGCCGACTCTTCATGCATTTCATCGTCTCGGAAGCCGGCACCTCGGAAATCGACAAAGCGGGGCGCATTCTCATCCCGAGCCGGTTGCGGAAACTGGTGCCGCTCGACGAAGACCAGGAAATTGTCTTGGTCGGCATGTTCCACCGCATGGAGATCTGGAATCCCAGCGAGTGGCGGCGCTACGTGACGAAATCCGAAGACCGCTTTGAACAGAATTTGGCGAAGATCCAAAACTTACTGTAACCTGGCGCCATGCCCACCTACCGGCGCCCCATCCGCATACCCGCTTCGAAACTTCCGCTCCGCCTGACCGTCCCTCGCGCGGTGACGGCACGTCCATCGACGAAGCTCTCCATCCGTGCCAAACCCCGCCGCTTCCCTGACGCCACCTCCTCGGCTCCGATCACCGGACCGGAATCACTTTCGCTCACGTTGCCGGTTCCGCCGAGCATCAATCACCAATATGCGAGCGTCAACGGGCGGCGGCTCCTCTCCTCGACCGGCCGCGCCTATAAGGCAGAGGTCGGGCAAGTGGTATGGCTGCGGCTGACGAACACCGCGAACCGCTCGGCGCTGTTATCGCGCCTCCAATCGGGATCGCTGGCGCTCTCGATCACGTTTTATTTTACGTCGGCTCTGCGCCGCGACGTAGACGGTGGGCTCAAGATCGCGCAAGACGCCCTCTGTGAAGGCCTCGGGATCAACGACAACCGCATCGTGGAAACCCACCTCTACAAACAGGTCGACAAGACCAACCCCAGGATCGAAGTTACACTCTCGACCACCGTTTCCCCCTCCAGGGCGCTTTAGTTCCTGTCCATTCCTGCCGATACAGCCACGCAGGGTATTGTTGTCACAAACGAGGAACCGCTGCGCCTAAGCGATGTCGACTCAACGGATCCCGATCCAAGATCTTCGCATCGGCATGTATGTGGCCAAACTGGACCTGTCCTGGTTCAGAAGCCCCTTCATGCGCCATTCGTTTCTCGTCGAATCAACCGATCAGATCGACAAGCTCCATCGGACGGGCATCCAACACGTCGAGATCGACCCGACTCGAAGCTGCATCGAGGTCTCCCAAGAGGACCGCAACCCGTCGCAGCCTCCTCCTGAACTCAAGACCCTCGCCCCGGCCGGCCAACCGAAATCCCTCGTACAACTCACGGAAGAGATCACCCAGGCGAGAATCGCGCGGAAGCAACTCGAACAGGCCGTCCGGTCGATGTTCTCCACAATCAATCAATCCGGCACGGTCTCCCCGCTGCAAGCGAGAGAGGCGGTCCAGGAAATCACGATTACCGCAAGAACCTTGACGAACTCCGCCATGTTCATGGCACTGAGCCAAAACCGCGGCGGCGATCAAACGCTGAGCCAGCACGCCTTGAGCACTTGCACACTCTCCCTCATAATCGGCCAGACCTTCGGATTCAATCCGCTCGAACTCAACGAACTCGCCACGGCGGCCCTCCTGCACGACATCGGCCTGCTCCAAGTTCCCTTGTCTATCCAAAAACGCAGCGCCGACACGTCGCATCGGCTCACCGAGCGCGAACGAGACCAGTTCCACAGCCATCCTCGGCTGAGCGTGGCGCTCCTGGAACGGCAAAAGGGATTCGACGCCGCCATGCTCCACCTGATCAACGAACACCATGCCCTGCTCGACGGCAGCGGATACCCGCCGGAAACCAGGGGTGAATTCACGTCGGATCGGACCAGAATCCTTGCCGTCACAGACCGTTATGACGAACTGATCACGGGTTTCGGCGGGGCCACGCCGCTGGCGCCCCACCAGGCATTACAACGGGTCTACCGGGAAGCCCAGGAGGGAAAACTCGACAAGGACATCGTCTCGCGGCTGATCAAGATCGTGGGCATCTATCCGATTCACAGTTCTGTTCGGCTGAACACCAAAGAAGTGGCGGTCGTGACCCAACTGAACCCGAACAAACTCCATCAGCCGGTCGTCACCATCACCCACGAAGCGGGTGGCAGCAGTTACCCGGCGCCCTTCGTAGTCAATCTTTCGCAGCAAGAAGGCTTGCCGCCGGAGCGGGCGATCGAAACCGTGTTGGAAGCCAGCTTCACGGTTGAAAACCGTCCATCCAAAGCCGCCTAACCCCTCAGGAAGCCCCAGCAGCGGCACCGGATCAAACCCGAGTCCTATTCGTACCGCAAGGCCTCGATCGGATTGAGCCGAGCCGCTTTCAGCGCGGGATAGAGTCCGACCGCCAAACCGACCAGAATGGACGAGACCATCGCCCACAACACCGCATAGGGTTCGGTTACCGTAGGCCAACCCGCAACCATGGTTGCGACCTCGGACCCTACGAAGCCCAGGCCCACTCCCAGAGCCCCTCCCAGCAGGCAGAGCGCCAGGGCTTCGATAAGAAACTGCATGAGAATATGCCGGCGCTTCGCCCCAACAGCCATGCGTACCCCGATCTCCCTCGTCCGTTCGGTGACGGAGACCAGCAGCACATTCATCGCACCGATCCCTCCGACCAGGAATGAGAGCAGAGCAATGACGACGAGAAAATTCGTCAACGCGCCGCTCGCCCCCTGATAGAAACGTTCCACGTCGAGCTGAGTTCGCACCGTGAAATCGTTGGGACTATCCCCACGGATACGGTGCCTGGTCCGGAGCAGCTGCCTCGCTTCCTCCGCTACCGAGGGAAGCAGGTCACGTTCGTAGGTTCTGGCTGCAATCACTTCCACATACGATCGCTCGGCCCCCAACAACTTGCGGGTGGCCGTCGAGTACGGAATCAGGACGATGTCGTCCTGATCATAGCCGCCGGGATTCGGCCCCTTTTCTCCGATCACGCCGATCACGCGAAACGGCACGTTCCGTATACGGATTGCAGCTCCAAGCGGGTCTGTATCAGGAAACAACTGGCGGGAGATGGCTGCGCCTAGGAGTGCCACCGACTCAGCCTGGTCGAACTGAGCCTGCGTGATTTCCCGGCCCCGTTCAGGGAACCAATCTTTGACCAGCTGGCACCCCGGAAAGATAGAAACCACCCGGGCCTGGGTATTCTCCGATCCACTGATGACTTGGGAGGGGTCCTGCCGCCACCAACAGGTTTCTTCGATGTCCGGAATCGCGGTCTTCAACTCCAGCGCATCGCCGACGGTGAGCGTCGTTCTCGTATCTTTCCCCGTGCGCACGCCGGCGACGTTCCGGAGTTTCGGCGTGACATAGACAATGTTCATCCCCTCGGCCGCAATCAAATCTTGGATCCGCTGCCTTGCGCCTTCGCCGATGCTGATGGTGAGCATGACACTGGAAACGGCAATGGCAAGCCCCAGCAAGGCGGTGGCGGTCCGGAGCCCGTAGGCCATGAGGAAGGCCGCGCCCATGCGCGCCGATCCGACCACTGCCTCGACCAGAGCAACCATCCCATCCCTCCCGTAAACGGGTGGAGACGACGAACTCCCGTCACTCGTACCGCAGCGCTTCGATCGGATTCAGCCGAGCCGCCTTATTGGCGGGATAGAGCCCGAAAAACAGCCCGACGACCATGGAGAAAAAGAAAGCGATGACGATGATGTCACTCGAGATAATGGTCGGCCAGCCGGCCACGACCGTCGTCAGCTTGGCGCCGACCACCCCCAATACGATCCCCAACAGCCCTCCTAGAAGGCTCAGTGTCATCGCTTCGATGAGGAATTGCATGACGATATGCCGGCGCTTAGCCCCCACGGCCATCCGCACCCCGATCTCCTTCGTCCGTTCGGTCACGGACACGAGCAAGATGTTCATGATGCCGATCCCCCCGACCAAAAGCGAGACGGACGCGATCGAGAAAAGCATCATCGTGAGCGTCTGACTCGTCCCCTCCTGCACCTTGCCGATATCGACCTGGGTCCGCACGGTAAAGTCGTCGTTTTGCTCGCTCTGCAGGCGATGCCGGGCGCGCAAGACCTCCCGAATCTGCTCCACCGCTTCCGGCACGTCCTCTCCTCGATCGGTGGAGGCGAAGATGGCGCCGACCGACCCCAGAAACGGCGTGCCGAAGACCTTGCGTTCCGCCGTCGTGAACGGGATGAAGATCACGTCGTCCTGATCCGAGCCCTGGGCCGACTGCCCCTTCGGCGACAACACCCCGATGACCCGGAAGGGGACGTTCTTGATCCGGATGACGGCGCCGATCGGCTCTTCTCCCGGCTCGAACAGATTCTCCACGACGGTTTGCCCGATAAGCGCCACCCGGCTGGCACTGTCGAGATCGGCTTGCGTGAACGGCCCGCCGTTCGTGAACGACCAGTCGCGAATCGTGAGGTAGCTCGGGGAAATACCGTTGATCGTGCCGTTCCAGTTTCGATTCCCGTTCACGATCTGCATGACGTCACGTTTGGCCCACCCGGTGTCGGAAAGCAGCGGAATCTTCTTCCGGAGATCCAAGGCATCCGCCACAGTGAGCGTCACCGCCCCCCCCTGACCACCGCGTACGCCGCTGACCGTCGTGGCCCCAGGCCAGACGATGATGACGTTGGTCCCCATTGTGGCGATCTGCGCCTGCACAGCCTTTTTCGCGCCTTCCCCGATACTCACCATTGCGATGACCGCGCCCACACCGATGACGATGCCCAGCATCGTCAAACCGGCGCGCAGCCGGTTGCGCTTGAGAATTCGGAGTGCCGTCATGACCGTAAGCCAGATGAACGCCGCCATCTACACCTCAACCGGTTGGGAACCGGTCCTTGTGACTCGATCGCTGAGCACTTGGCCGTCTTTGATCACGATTTCGCGATGAGCATAGGCCGCTACATCCGCTTCGTGGGTGACGAGGATCACGGTCATGCCGTCTCGATTCAATCCCTCTAGGATCATCATGATCTCGCGACTCGACTGCGTATCGAGGTTGCCGGTAGGTTCGTCCGCCAGAAGCAGGGAGGGATCCGTGACCAAGGCCCTCGCGATGGCCACGCGTTGCTGCTGTCCGCCGGACAGTTGCGTGGGGAAATGATGCTCCCGTCCAGAGAGCCCGACGCGCTGCAGCGCGGCCGCCGCTTTGGCCCGCTGTTCCTTCAACGGCAGTCCCCGGTAAAAGAGCGGAAGTTGGGCATTCTCCAAGGCGCTGGTACGGGGGATGAGATTGAAACTTTGAAACACGAACCCGATCTGGTGATTTCTAATTTCGGCTAACTGGTCAGGACGGAGGCTGCCGACGTCGACGCCGTTCAACCGATAGCGGCCTCTGGTCGGTTGATCGAGGCACCCCAGCATGTTCATGAGAGTCGACTTGCCCGAACCGGACGACCCCATGATGGCGACGAACTCGCCTTGCCCGATCGTGAGGCTGAGCCCGCGCAAGGCGTTCACGTCGACGTCGCCGACACGATACACCTTCCAGATATCCTCGCATGTAATGAGCGCGCTCATCCTGCTCTCTTGCGGGTGGTGTGGGAGGAGAAACGCCGGCGCTACACGCCACGATCGCGCGAGCGACGCTGACCGCCGCCTGAGCCGAATCCCGGAGGCAACTCGCCCGTCTTCTTGGCGCCGCGAGACTGCTCGATGCCGACCACCACATGTTCGCCTTCTTGAACCGTCTCAGAGAGAATCTCCGTCGAGGATCCGTCCGAGATACCCGTCTGCACGGCGATCGACACGAGTTCACCGCCTTCCACTTGCTTCCAGATCGTGCGGGAGGAACCCAGCCCGCCGGCAACCGCAGAACGGGCCGCACGGTCGCTCTTCGGGGGACGCGCCTCTGCCGGTTTGGCGTCCGCAGCCGCGTGGTCCGGGCGGTCGGCTTTTGGCGGCGTGAAGCGCAACGCCGCATTCGGCACTTTCAAGACCTGATCCTTCTGCGCGACGACGATGGACACGTTGGCGGTCATGCCCGGCTTCAGCCGTAGATCTTTGTTGTCGACGCCCACCACGACGTTGTAGGTCACCACGTTTTGCACGTTGATCGGAGCCAGCCGTACCTGGCGAATCGTGCCGGAGAACGGGACGCCCGGATAGGCGTCGACGGTGAAGGACGCTTCCTTCCCTTCGGTGATCCCGCCGATATCGGATTCGCTGACGTTGGTGTCCACTTGCATTTTGGTCAGGTCGAGGGCGATGAGGAAGAGATTCGGCGTGGCGAAGCTCGCGGCGACGGTTTGCCCGACTTCGATGTTTCTCGCAACGACGATGCCGTCGACCGGCGATCGGATCGTGGTGTATTTCAGATCCAGTTCCGCGGCGTTCAGGGCGGCTTCGGCCTGTTTGACCTGTGCCTGAGCCACATTGACTTGTGCGTCGGCGCCCTGCGCATTCGTCACCGCAACGTCGACATCGTTCTGCGACACGAATTGCTGGGCCAGGAGTGATTTGGTCCGTTCCAACTCACGGCGCCGCTGAGCCTGATCGGTCCTCGCGCGGGCGACGTTGGCCTTCGCCATTTCCAAATTGCTGGCCGCTTGGTCCCGGCGGGCCCTGAAGGGCTCCGGATCGATCGTGGCGACGAGATCACCGGCCTTGACCACGGAATTAAAATCGGCATGGAGACTCTTGATCATGCCGGACACCTGCGTGCCGACCTGCACGGACACGACCGGATTGATCGTCCCCGTGGCCGTGACAAGAGAAATCACCGCCCCCCGCTCGATTGGAGCGGTCCGATAGCGCACCGGGACCTTGCGCTCTCCGTTAAAGAAGACGTACCCGGCGATGGCAAGGCCAACGACGAGCACGGCGGTGATCATGACGGTTCGGCGCATAGTCTCCTTATCTAGACCGCGGCAATGTGTCATTTTAGCAAGAAGGGGGGCGGGATATCACCTGTAGGCTGTTTCTCCACAAAAACACAGCGGGCCGCCCACATCCGGTGGACGGCCCGCTGCACGTGCACGCATGCCCTGGTTATTGAGATACGCTGATGCGCTCCTTGATCATGTCGAAGGTCTCTTTCGGCACGACGTTCTTCGCCACCAACTCGCCCTTCACCTTGTACGGACGGTTGGTCACGATCCGTTCCGCCATGTCCTTGGAGATCCCCAGGACCAAGACCATGTCGGCTGCCGAGGCCTTGTTGACGTTCATCATCCCGGCCGCAGGAGGGGCCAGCGGGGACGAGGCCGGCGGCACCGCGGCCGGGCGCGGAGCCGTCGAAGCCGGCGGCGTCGGCACCAGGGTGCCGGTGACGGACCGTTCCTTCAGTTCTTTCTGATAACGTGCCACCAACGACTTGAGCGTCTCATTGTGCCGCTTCGCATCTTCATATTCGGCGCGAACCGCCCGATTCTGGGAAGCCAGTTGCTTCACCCGATCTTCCAATTCTTTCGTGCGGACCTCGATCGAACCCCGTTCCGTATCGCGCCCATGTTGAATCCTGTCGAGTTCGTCCCGCGCGGCCTGTGCCTCGTTACCGAACTTCACGTTGAGTTCCTTCAGAGTCTTGACCTGTTGTTCCAATGCGGTCTTCTGCGCGCGCGTCGTCGCCAAATCTGTTTTGGCCGATTCGGTTTCGGCCAACGCATCCTGGTACTTCGAATTACTGACGAGGCACCCCCCCAGCGACATCGATGCCATCATCACCACCGCGACTGTCCACCAAGACTTCATGCGACCCTCCCCTTCCAACAAGCGGCCTGCCCACCACCCGGCTTCCTGACCTCACCAGGCAGGGCCTGGCACCGCGAATTCCGAACCCGGCAACTACGTATAATACTCTGTGTATGCCATGCGTCACTCTTTGTCAACAGATTTGCGGACAAACCGCGCGTTCGCCGCATATCCACGCGCGAATCGGATTTCCTCCGCCGCTTGACGGCGCGTCGGGACAATGTGAAGATGCGGACAGTTCGCGCGCAACCATCTGAATTCCCAACCAGGACGCATCATGCACGAATGGGGCCCGGCCCTTGCGGTCATTCTCGGCATCGTTGAAGGGTTGACGGAGTTTCTCCCCGTCTCATCCACTGGACATCTGATTCTGGTCGGCCATGCCTTGGAGTTTACGGGTGAGATCGCAGCCCCTGCGGAGATCTCCATTCAGCTCGGCGCTATTCTCGCCGTCGTCTGGTACGAACGCGATAAGCTCCGGACTCTGCTGGCGAGGGCCACGGACGAACAATTCGCCCTCCACCGATCGCTGGGCTCCGGACAATCCATGAGCCAGATACTCCGGCAATCGACCACCACACACCCCCATCTCTGGTTCCTCCTCGGATTGGGCTTCGCCTTCCTGCCCGCCGGAGTCATCGGCTTCGCGACCCACGGATGGATCAAGGAACATCTATTCAGTCCCTCGACCGTCGCCATCACGTCCATTCTGGGCGGTTTGATCATCCTGATCGTCGAAGCGAGACGGACACCTCCGGCGGTGGATCACCTCGAAGGGATCAGTCTCCGCAACGCCTTCTTGATCGGCCTGGCGCAGTGCGCCTCGCTCATTCCGGGCATGTCGCGCTCCGGCAGCACCATCGTCGGCGGGCTGCTCGTCGGACTCGACCGAAAAGTCGCGACCGAGTATTCGTTCTTCCTAGCACTGCCGACCCTCATCGTCGCCACCTGCTATCAGATGTGGAAATCACGCGGGCTTTTCACCGCGAATGATTTCCTCGCACTCGGCATCGGCATGTTGGTCTCGTTCATCGTGGCCTGGATCGTCATCGCAGCGTTTCTTACATTCGTCAAGCGACACACGTTGCGTCCCTTTGCCTATTACCGCATCATCATGGGCGCGATCGTGCTGTACATCTTCGGATTTTAGGAAGGGAGTCGGTCATGGCAGTGGATACGGTCCACGTGTACGACACATGGGTACAAGGTAAGTCGCGACGCATCCATTTCGATGTGATGACCACGGACGAAGCCACCGCGCTCAAGCTCGCGAAGCGCTACTTGGAGGAGTTGGGGGAAGGCGCCGCGCTGCTCACGGTCAAGGCGTGCCAGTTCTGCCACAGCGAACCGCTGGTGATGTTTTCGGCCCAGCAGCAGAAACAGTTCGTTGAGGAAGGCGGATTCATCGTGCCCCTGCCCGCCTAGCGGTCAGGGAAGGGCGGGAGGAGGAGGCTCCGCGGCAGGCAGCACCGGCTCTTTTTGCTCGAACGCGAAGTGGATGATCAGGCAGACGACGCCCACGCTGATGGCGGAATCGGCCACGTTGAACGCCGGCCAGTGATAGGACTCGAGATAGACGTCCAGAAAATCGATCACCTCGCCGAACCGCAGCCGATCGATCAAGTTCCCGATCGCGCCGCCCAAAATTCCCGCGATGCTCAGTTGCCCGACCCAATCGCGCTCCGGCAAGCGCACGAGAATCGTACTCAACAGCGCCAATGCAAAGAGCGACGTCACGCCGAAGAAGACCGTTCGGAAGGCATTGCTGCTGCCGGCGAGCAGGCCGAAGGCCGCCCCCGGATTGCGGATGTACGTCAAACTGAAAAGATTCGGCACGACCGGAATCGACTCATGCAACCGCATGGACTGCATGATCCACAGCTTGGTGATCTGATCGGCCACGATCACCGAGAGTGCAATTACCGCGAGCAGCCCATACCTGGCGACTCGGCTCATTGCACCGCCTCCACACAGCGGTCACAGAGGGTCGGATGCGCCGCATGTGTCCCGACCGCCTCGCGGTAGTTCCAGCACCGCTCGCATTTCCCGAACGACGACTTCGCGGCCGTCACCGTGACGCCCTGCAGGCCCGATGACTCGATCAGCCGAACTTGCGATACGATCAAGATGGTGGGGAGATCGCCCTCGTACGCGCGCAAGAAGCCCAGCTCCTCCGGCGTCCCCTGCAGGTCCACCGCCGCTTCGAGCGAAGACCCGATGACTTTGTCCCGGCGATGGGCTTCGAGCACCCCCTGCACCTGTTCACGCAAGCTGAGGAGCCGCTCCCAACGCTGCGCGAGCGCCGCATCCTGCCACTGCGGGCAGGTGTCCGGGAACTGGCTCAGATGCACGCTGGGAACCGCCAACGCGTCTCCCATCTGCGCCGCCAGCGACCGCCAGATTTCCTCCGCCGTGAAACTCAGCACCGGCGCCATCAACTTCGTCATCGTTAGGATCATGTCGTAGAGGACGGTCTGCGATCCCCGCCGCAAGGGGGAATCCCGGCGGAGCGTGTAGAGTCGGTCCTTGAGAATATCGAGATAGATCGCGCTCAAATCGACGGAGCAGAAATTGTTCAGCGCGTGATAGATGGCGTGAAACTCGAACTCCTCGTACGCACGACGCACCTTCGTCTTTAACGCCTCCAGCCGCATGAGGGCCCATCGGTCGAGTTCGGGCAACCGCTCGTACGGCACCCGATCCTTCGTCGGATCGAAGTCGTAGAGATTGCTCAAGAGAAACCGGCAGGTGTTGCGGATCTTGCGGTAGGCCTCGACGAGATGGTTGAGGATCTCCGGCGAGATCCGCACATCATCGCGATAGTCCTGCGCCGACACCCAGAGCCGGAGAATCTCCGCGCCGGACTGCTTGATGACATCCTGCGGGGCCACCACGTTGCCGGCCGATTTGGACATCTTCTTGCCTTGGCCGTCGAGCACGAATCCGTGCGTGAGCACCGCCTCGTAGGGGGCACGGCGATCGGTCACGACGCCGGCCAAGAGCGCGCTGTGGAACCACCCCCGGTGCTGGTCGGACCCTTCCAGGTAGAGATCGGCCGGCCACCACTTGTGGGGCTTGAGGACCGCCGCGTAACTCACGCCGGATTCGAACCAGACGTCGAGAATGTCCCGTTCCTTTTCGAACTCGGGCTTCCCGCACGCGGCGCAGGTCGTCCCGGCCGGCAACAACTCCGCGGCCGATCGTTCGAACCAGAGGTCGGCCCCCTTCTCCTCCATCGCCGCAGCGAGATGCTCGATGACTACCGGATCGGCGAGGACGGTGCGGCAACCGACGCAGGTAAACCCGGGAATCGGCACGCCCCATACGCGCTGGCGCGAGAGACACCAATCGGGCCGGTTCGCGATCATCCCGTTGATCCGATCCTTCCCCCATGGCGGAATCCACCGGACCCGGTCGATCTCTCCGAGCGACTCGCGGCGGAGGTCGTTGGTCTCCATCGACACGAACCACTGTTCGGTTGCCCGGAAAATCACCGGATGCTTGCACCGCCAGCAATGGGGATAGGAATGGCCGAGCGACCCATGCCCCAGCAGTTTCCCCTTCGCACGCAAAAGCTCGACGATCGCCGGATTGGCCTTGAACACATGCTGCCCCGCGAAGTCCGACACCACTTCGGTAAAGCGGCCGGCATCGTCGACCGGTGCAAGAATCTCGAGCCGTTCGCCCGGCGAGGCCTTCGCATTGTGCTCCAGCACGAGGATGTAGTCCTCCATGCCGTGCCCCGGCGCGATGTGGACGCAACCGGTGCCTTGCTCCAATGTCACAAAGTCGCCCAGCAAGATCGGTGAAAGCCCGGTGGTCAGAGGCCGTTGGGTTTCAAGCCCTTCGAATCCTGCCCCACCCTTCTTCACAGCCACCACACGGTAGTCTTCGAGCTTGCAGGCCTTCGCCACGTGATCGAGGAGTTTCTCCGCGACGATCAACACCTCGGCCCCGACTTGCACGAAGGCGTACTCGATGTCGGCATGGAGACAGACCGCCTGATTGGCTGGCAGCGTCCAAGGCGTCGTGGTCCAAATGACGACCGACACCGTCGACACCTCAGCAGCCAGCGGCAGTCCGGGAAACGCCGAGGTCAGGGCCTGGGCGCCGCCGGCAACCGGAAACTTCACGTACACGGACGGCGAGGTGTGATCTTCGTATTCCACTTCGGCTTCAGCGAGCGCTGTCTGGTCGTGTGTGCACCAGAGGACCGGCTTCAAGCCTTTGTAGACCCCGCCCCGCTCGACGAACTTGCCGAATTCGCGGACAATCTGCGCCTCGTACGCATGATTCATCGTGAGATAGGGATTGCGCCAATCCCCCAGCACACCCAACCGCTGAAATTCGTCGCGCTGAATCTTGTAGAACTTCTCGGCGTATTCCCGGCAGAGTTTCCGGATCGCCATAGCATCGAGCGACTTTTTCTTGTCGCCCAGGTCTTTCAAGACTTGATGTTCAATGGGCAAGCCGTGGCAATCCCAGCCCGGCACGTAGGGCGCCTGGAAGCCGGCCATGGTCTTGGATTTGACGACGATGTCTTTGAGAATCTTGTTCAGCGCATGGCCGATGTGGATCCGCCCGTTCGCATACGGCGGGCCATCGTGCAGCAGGTAGCGGGGCCGCCCTTTGCCGGCTTCTTGAATCCGCTCATAGAGCCGCTCCTGCTCCCACCAGGCGAGCATCTCCGGCTCCCGCTGCGGCAAGTTCGCCTTCATCGGGAAGTCGGTCTTCGGCAGATTGAGCGTCGACTTGTAGTCCACGGGAGCGGGCCTCAAGAACCGGTTGAATTGACGGGTGAATATACCGGAAGGCGGGGGGAAAGGACTAGTGCTAACTGACAGACATCATGCGATCAAGGGCGATTCTCGCCCAGCGCTTATCGTCCTCGGGGACGATGATTTGGTTCACCACATGTCCGTCTGCGAGGTTCTCCATCGCCCAACAGAGATGCGCCCCGTCGATCCGGAACATTGTGGCGCACTGGCAGACCGTGGACGAGAGGAAGAACACCTTCTTGTCGGTCAAATCACGCTTCAAGCGATTGACCAGATTCAACTCGGTCCCGACCGCCCAGACCGTCCCGGCCGGAGCCGCCGTCACCGTCTTGATGATGAACTCGGTCGAACCGACGAGGTCGGCCTTGTTCACGACATCCTCGTGGCATTCCGGATGGACGATGACGTTCCCGTCCGGATATTGCTTCCGGAAGTGGTCGACATGGACGGGTTGGAACATTTGATGGACGCTGCAATGGCCTTTCCAGAGGATCAGTTTCGCCCGCTTGATCGCCTCGCGTGTATTCCCGCCGTTCGGTTGGAACGGGTCCCAGACAATCATCTGCTCGCGCGGCAAACCCATTTTGTTCGCCGTATTGCGGCCGAGGTGCTCGTCCGGGAAAAAGAGTATCTTCTCGCGGCGCGCCCAACACCATTCGATAACCGCCTTGGCGTTGGAAGAAGTGCAGGTGATGCCGCCATGTTCACCGCAGAAAGCCTTCAGGACCGCGGCGCTGTTCACATAGACCGCCGGCATCACGGTGTCTTCCACCGGCAAGATACGCCCGAGGGTCTCCCAGCATTGATCGACTTGCTCGATCGCCGCCATATCGGCCATGGAACAACCGGCAGCCATGTCGGGGAGGATGACGGTTTGATTGGTCCGGCTGAGAATATCCGCGGTTTCGGCCATGAAATGGACGCCGCAAAACACCACATAGGGCCGTTCCGACCGCTCGGCCGCGAGCTTGGACAGCAGCAGCGAGTCACCGCGGAAGTCCGCATGCTCGATGACTTCATCCCGTTGATAATTATGGCCGAGAATCATCACCTGCTGACCTAACGCCTGCTTGGCCTCAGCCGTCCGTCGGAAGAGTTCCTCCGCAGACAACTGCTGGTAATCGGTAATCGGTTTCGGCTCGATCGAGAGGTTGTTCATCGGTACCCCGGCCAAGTGGACTGTCATTCTACGACAGGGGTCCTCTACAATCAATGAAACCGCCGGCGTGAAGAAGTCCTAGCCCCGATGGTCCGGTCGATGATCGACCGATAGGCCTAATAACCCGTTGACTTAGCGCAGCCTGGGCGATACGATTTCGCACAGAGCTAGGGGGGCCATACGGCTGAGAGTCCGAGCGATCGGGCGACCCTCAGAACCTGACCTGGGTAATACCAGCGTAGGGAAGCGGATCACCTGTTCACTCCGAACCCGCAGCCACACCCTCTGGTCAGGTGGTGTGGCTTTTTTTATTTCCCGCACTGCGACCATCACGATCCGACGAAAGGATCCCTGTCATGAGCACAAACGGCACCGGCCATAAGACGGCGTCCGCCGCGATTACCACGCAACCGTTTCCTGCCTCGAAGAAAGTCTATGCCGGCGGCGCATTCCCCGGCGTCCGCGTTCCGATGCGGGAGATCAGCCTCTCGCCGACCAAGTCGATGAACGGCGGGGCCCCGACTCCGAACGAACCGATCACCGTGTATGACACGTCGGGCCCCTACACGGACCCGAACGTACACATCGACGTCCGCCAGGGACTTGCCGCGTTGCGGCGCGACTGGATCCTTTCCCGAGGCGACGTGGAACAGCTTCCAGACGTCACCTCGCAGTACGGCCGGATGCGCGCGAGCGATCCTAAGCTCGACGAGCTTCGCTTCCAGCACATTCGCAAGCCGTTGCGCGCCAAAGCCGGCCACAATGTGACCCAGATTCACTACGCCCGCAAAGGCATCGTGACGCCGGAAATGGAATTCATCGCGATCCGCGAGAATCAATCCCGCGAAGTGGCCCGCGAACTCGCCTCCCGCAACGGCCACGGCGGCGGCATCGCACAACATCCCGGCCAATCCTGGGGCGCCAGTATCCCGAAGACGATTACCCCGGAATTCGTTCGCGATGAAGTGGCGCGGGGCCGGGCGATCATCCCGGCCAACATCAATCACCCGGAAAGTGAGCCCATGATCATCGGCCGCAATTTCCTCGTGAAGATCAACTCGAACATCGGCAATTCCGCCGTGGCATCGTCCATCGAAGAAGAAGTCGAGAAGATGATCTGGTCCATTCGCTGGGGCGCCGATACGGTGATGGACCTGTCGACCGGCAAGAATATCCACGAGACGCGTGAATGGATCATCCGCAATTCGCCCGTGCCGATCGGCACCGTGCCGATTTACCAGGCTCTCGAAAAAGTCGGCGGCAAGGCGGAGGACCTCACCTGGGAGATTTTCCGCGACACGTTGATCGAGCAGGCCGAACAGGGCGTCGACTACTTCACGATCCACGCCGGCGTCCGTCTCGCCTACGTGCCAATGACCGCCACACGCATGACCGGCATCGTCTCGCGCGGCGGTTCGATCCATGCCAAATGGTGCCTGGCGCACCATCAGGAAAACTTCGCCTATACGCACTTCGAAGAAATCTGCGACATTATGAAAGCCTACGACGTCTCGTTCAGCCTGGGTGACGGCCTGCGTCCAGGCTCCATTGCCGATGCGAACGACGAAGGCCAGTTCGCCGAGCTGGAAACTTTGGGCGAGCTCACGAAGATCGCCTGGAAACACGACGTACAGGTCATGATCGAGGGACCGGGTCATGTGCCGATGCACATGATCCAGGTCAACATGGAAAAGCAGCTCAAGGAATGCCAGGAGGCCCCCTTTTATACGCTCGGTCCGCTCACCACCGACATTGCGCCGGGCTACGACCACATCACCTCCGGCATCGGCGCGGCGATGATCGGCTGGTACGGCTGCGCGATGCTCTGCTACGTCACGCCAAAGGAACATCTCGGCTTGCCCGACCGGGAAGACGTAAAAACCGGCGTCATCACCTACAAGATCGCCGCGCACGCTGCCGATTTGGCCAAAGGCCATCCCGGCGCACAGATCAGAGACAACGCCCTCTCGAAAGCCCGCTTCGAATTCCGTTGGGAGGATCAGTTCAACCTCTCGCTCGACCCGGATACGGCCAAAGACTTCCACGACGAGACACTGCCGGATAACGCGGCCAAGGTGTCGCACTTCTGCAGCATGTGCGGCCCCCATTTCTGCTCCATGAAGATCACGCAGGATGTGCGCGACTACGCCGCGAGCAAACACGTGAACGAGCAACAGGCCATCCAGATCGGCATGAAAGAGAAGGCGGAAGAATTCAAAAAGTCCGGAGCAGAAATCTACCGGTAGGAGCGAGCCATGGCCAAGCCTAAACCAGCGCCGTTGCGCGAGCGGGACATCACCAGGCAGATCGCACGCGAATGGCACAAAGAATTCGACCAGCTCATCGAGAGCGACGTCATCATCGTCGGCGCCGGGCCGTCCGGTCTGATCTGCGCGCATGATCTCGCCGACATGGGATTCCGCACCGTCATCGTCGAACAGAGCCTTGCCCTTGGCGGCGGCTTCTGGCACGGCGGCTACCTCATGAATAAGGCGACGATCTGCGCGCCGGCGCACAAAATCCTCGAAGAAGTCGGGGTGCCTTGTAAGAAGGTGAAAGACTGTGAAGGCATGTACATCGTCGATCCGCCCCACGCCACCGGCGCCTTGATCAATGCCGCCTATGGCGCCGGCGCGCGAGTCCTGAATCTGACGCGCGTCGTCGACCTGATTCTCCGTCGAGAGGGGCAACTTGAAGGCGTGGTGGTGAATAACACCACGGCGGAAATGGCCGGCCACGACATCATCCACGTAGACCCGATCGCGCTGGAAAGCAAAATCGTCGTCGACGCCACCGGCCACGACGCGGTCGTCGTGAATCTCTTGCACAAGCGAAATCTCTACACCGAAGTGCCCGGCAACGGCGCCATGTGGGTCTCGCGCTCGGAAGAAGACGTGATGGACCACACGGGTGAAGTCTATCCGAATTGTTTCGTCATCGGCTTAGCCGTGGCGGCGGTTTACGGGACGCCGCGGATGGGTCCGGCGTTCGGATCCATGCTGCTCTCAGGCCGTTATGGCGCGGAGCTGATCAAGAAGAAGTTGAAGCAGGAGTAGCAGGGTGGTCTCCTTGCTCGCGCAACGCGCGGCCTCAGAAGGCCCTCGTTGGACGCGCGCAGTCGAGACCATCCCCGCTCCCCTGCCGATTGAAGACGGAAGAAAGACGATGGATGTACAAGATTTTCTCATACAAGGCGAAGGGCGCGAAGAGGACAAGCGCGAAGCCTGGCAGCTCTTTCAAAAGGCTTATGAACAGCAGATGAAGGGGGAATTGGAAGAGGCCGTGTCGCTTTACCGGCAATCGCTCGCGACGCACCCGACCGCCGAAGCGCACACCTTTCTGGGCTGGACCTACAGCTTCATGGGCCGGCTGGACGATGCCATCGACGAATGCCATCGAGCGATTGCCCGGGATCCGGAGTTCGGCAACCCCTATAACGACATCGGCGCGTATCTCATCGAACAGGGGAAATTCGATGAAGCCATCCCCTGGTTTCAAAAAGCGATGCAGGCCCGACGGTACGAGAGCCCAGCCTTCCCGCACTTAAACCTGGGGCGCGTTTACGAAAAGAAGGGGATGTGGACCGAGGCGATTACCTCGTATAAACAGGCACTCACGCTCAATCCCGATTATGTGCTAGCCAGAAAATCGTTGGGACGGCTCATTAGCTCGCTGAATTGATTCTCTCCATGAACGACTTAGACAAAACCATACTCGTCGCCGTCACGGATATCTTCTTTTACACGAAGGTTCGCGATGCCTTACTGACGCGCGGATACCGGCTCGAGCGCGCGCGATCCCAGGAAGACGTGGTTGAAATGGCCTCGCTCGCTGGGCCTGCGGCTATCATCCTCAATATGAACGATGACAAGTTGAACGCCGTTCAGGCCTTGGAATCGCTCAAGGCCGATCCGCGCTTCAAGGATATTCCGACCTTGGCCTTCGCCAACCACGAAGAAGTGGACACCTGGAACCGCGCCAAGGCGCTCGGCATCACGAAGATCGTCTCACGGAACGAGTTTTCGGCCCGCACAGGAGATTTGATAGAGGAACTCGTCTCATAAGGCGTACGGAATAAGGCATGAGGGATTACCGGACATTCTTGATCTTTCGCCTGACGCCTAACGGTTCACCCCTTACGGATGTACGATGAAGCAATCCCGGCTCCACGACCATCACCAACGACTCGGCGCCACCTTCGAAGCCATCACCGGATGGGACGTACCGGCCCAGTATGGCAACTGGATAGCCGAGCACCGCGCCGTTCGCCAGGCCGTCGGCATCTCCGATCTGTCGCATCGCGGCAAGATCCGCGTGACCGGCGACGATCGCGTGAAGTGGCTGCAGAGCGTCATCAGCAACGACATTCTGCCGCTGCAGCCCGGGCAAGGCCGATACTCCAGTTTCCTCACGCACAAAGGCAAAATGCTGACCTACTTCCGCTGCTACATGCAGGCCGAAAGCGTTATGCTGGAAGACGTGGGGGAAATCGGCGATGCGACCTATGCCGCGCTGCGCAAGTTTCTTCTGTATGGCACAAAAGCCAAGATGGAGAACTGCGCCGAGAGTTGGGGACTCCTGCTCATCAGCGGCCCCAAAGCCTCGCTCGCCGTCAAAGCAGCCTTCGGCACCGATGTCGAGGACGTGAAACCGTTGCACTTCATTCCCGCCGCGATCGGCGGACAACAGGCGCTGGTCATCCGGACCGAGGAAACGGGCGAGCAGGACTTCGAGGTGTTGATCCCGGCCGATGGGCTTGTGCCGGCTTGGGAACGGTTGATGGAGGCCGGAGCCCAGCATGGCATCACACCCGTTGGACAACAGGCCCGCGAAGCCCTTCGCCTGGAAGCCGGCATCCCCATGGCTGGACCAGACCTGAACGAAGAGATCGTCCCGCCGGAAGCGAATCTTGAAGGCAAGGCGTTCAGCCTGAGCAAAGGCTGCTATCCGGGGCAGGAAGTCGTGGCGCGGATGGATACCTACGGGAACGTACGACGGAAACTGGTGGGGTTGGTTCTCAAAGAGGCGACGATTCCACCGCACGGAGCCAAACTATACAGCGGAGATCGTGAAGTAGGCTGGATCAGCAGCGCCACGCACTCGCCGCAGTTGAAGGCCGTGATTGCCTTGGGATTTCCGCTCAGGGACTTTTCGGCAGCGGGCACGGCACTGACCATCGATCTCGGCGGGGAGCGCCTGACCGCCACCGCTCAAGCACTCCCCTTCTATACCCGCGGATAACGATCAGCGCTCCGGATTTCTCGCCGCCGAAACCGCTCGCGCAAAGGCCAGCAAACTCGCGCGCTCGTCGTCGTCCAGCGCCAACAGCAAGTGGGCTTCTTCGCCGTGCATGAGGCGCAGGCTGAGAAACGGCTCTTCCCGCCGCTTTTCCTTGTTGTCCCACATCGCATCGATGATCTGGACCTTGTCCAGTTGGCCGACCGACACGATGTCGTAGCGGAAGTAGGAGTCGCCGATCACCATATCGAAAAACACGTTGCCGGCCGTCAGCAAGCAGGCGTTGAACCGGCCTTGGTCTTCATAGCCCTCCGGGAGGAACTTGTTGATATGGCACAGCGCCACCTTACGGTCGGCCAAAGCCGCACGAATCTTCTCTTTCAAGGCCGCATAATCGATCTGCAATGCCTTCTCGTCCGGGCTCGTGGCCGATACGGCCGCCGCTTGCACCTGCTCGAAAATCTCTTCCGCCGACATCAACCCTGCCATGGTGACTTCTCCTTCAGATGTTACGGGTGATTCTGCCGCGCACGCACCGCCCGAGCCACTCCAATGAGCCCAAGCCCGGCCCATGCAAATTCCAGCACGATGAATCCGATTCGTTGATCGGCGATCGCCACGATCCCGAGCAACAGCGAGCCCACGATATTAAGCCCGAGGTATCCGGCATGGAGTTCCCGCCACACGCCGCCTTGGTTCAGCCCGTAGGCCGCCAGCACCATCAGCGCGCCGAGGACGGAGATCACTTGCAGCAGCATGGATAGCGATAGACTCCCGCGAAACCCACGAATCGGTCGCGCTACCGTAACCGGCGGGGGGCCGAGAATTCAAGAGGGGAACGCGGGCGGAGCCCGCAACTACCGGGCTTTGATCGTATGGGCGAACCGGGTCTTGCCGACCTCATCGATGACCGTGACCTCGAGCGTGGAACCGGTCACCCGCACGAGACCAAAATTGAAGTAGCCGCCTTCGTGAACGAGGTTTGTTGGATTCAACGCCGGACTCGGCCTCGTCATGCGGCCGGGGCGGGCCGACAGCGGGCCGGCGATGAACTCGTGAAAGTCTACGGTCCCATCGCGATCCGGGTCATAGGCATTCGCTTGCACATAGTGCACGTCGCCACCCAGAAAGACGACATTTTTCAGGCGCTGGGTGAGGATCGCCTCCACGATCACCTGGCGTTCGCGCTCGAAGCCCGTGCCGTCCGGACCACCGGCCCAACCGTCGTTCCCCGGTACCGACTCTCCTCCACCTTTGGGAATCGAGAGCGGCACACTGGTCGCAACCACCCTCCAAGTCGCCGTCGAAGCGGACAGGCTCTTGAGCAGCCATTGCAACTGCGCCGCTCCCAGCATTGTCTTGTTCGGGCCGTCGGGGTCGGCATTCGAGCTCCGGTACTGCCGCGTATCCAAGATGAAGAGTTCCAGATCGGCCCCATACCGGACCGACCGGTACAGGCGGTTCGGATCCTCGGGCGGTGAAGCGATCGGCCAATACTCCCGCAGCGCCTGTCTCCCCGCCGGCATCTGCGTTTCGACCGAACCGGCAAAGTTGTTCTTCACTTCATGATCGTCCCAGATCACATAGACCGGAATGGATTCAAGAAACCGCCGCAAGCCTAAAGCACCCCGCTGGTAACGCTGCCTGGCCCGATACTCTGGCAACGCCGTCGCCATGAAATCGGCTCCCGGCTCATTCGGGGGAGAGGGGCAGACATCGTCGCTGTAGATGGTGTCGCCGAGAAAGAGAAAGAAATCGGGACGCTGGGCGCGAATGGCGTCGAACAGCGGGTATCCGGACGGTCCCCTCCGGCAGTGGTGCTGGCCGCCGAGATCGCCACTCCAGGCAAAGGTGACCGGGACAGAACGCGTCGGCTCCGGCAACGTCGTGAACTCCCCCGCCATGGCGACTGTCCCAAGTGCCTCAGCCGTGTGTAGCGGGTCATCGACCAAGATCTGGAATCGATAGGCCGTCTCTGGCGCCAACCCCTCCAACGGAATGGTGAGCGTGAAATCGTGTTCAGACCGGGTCACGCGGATGGACGTGCGGGAGGCTGGCACCTGCACCGACGCCAATGCGGACATCTTTTCCCAGGCTTCGCGGGAGGCGTAGACGATCTGTACTGCCTTGGGCCCTTCGGTGCGCAGCCAGAGAACCGCCGAGCGGTTAGTGACGTCCCCCACCGCTGTCCCATAGGGCAACAGCTCTTGTCCGGACAGCGCCTGGTCGGCAAAGGGACTCCCCGGAGGCAAGCCTTCGCGGGACGCCGACGTACAGGCGGCCATCCCCAACAGCATCGGGACTACGAAGAACGCAACACGGAGCAACAGCATCGTGGCTGAGGTCTACCGGAACGGAGGCGAGGCGTCAAGGTGAGGCGGTTGAAAAACCGGCTGAACGTCCTGCATACTGTGCCGCGAGAGGAACGCCCATGAGCGAATCACACTGTCTGATCCAAGGATGCCAGGGCCGCGTGTTTTCCCCAGCCGGCACCCAGGGTGTCTGCAAAGAACACTTCATGCACTTTCTCACCTGGCGCCGCCGCAAGGGCCCGCAGATGTTCACCCACTACGCAGGCATGTCCATGGACCAACGCGACAACATCGTCGCCGAATGGTCCAAAACCGTCGCCGTCGTCGAAGCTCCGAACATTCCCTCGCCGAAGTCCTAAGCCACTCCGTCACTCGTTTGGTTCTTTGGGTCTCTCCACTGCCACTCAACAATGGTGAGGCTGGAGGCGGGTCCAACTACGCGCATTGAGGGAGTACGGTCCTCCTACTCCTCCCAATGGGGGAGCGGGCTGCCAGGTCTCAACGTGCGCGCGTCGAACGAGCACCGCCCTTAACGTCCCAATACGATCAATCTTGCGTGCCGCGTTCCGCGAGCACAGAGAGCGGCAGGCTGCTACCCCATAACCGCCGACCCATGATGATGAATCATCAGCCACTCGTCGCCGATGCGCTCAAAGAGATTCGTCGCCAGGACACTGGCCTGCTGAGGCTCGTCCGACTGCTGGCTCGTGATGTTTTCCACGCAGATCACCCAGGCCATGTCGCCCGCCACCTGCACCATCACTTCGGTCAATTCGAATTTCATCGAGAAGGTGTTGTTGAAGATGAGCACCCAGGAATCGCGCACGTTGGGCCAGTCCGAGCGTAGCGACCAGCCGGGATGCACGCAGGTGACGTACTCGAGATGCGCCCAGACCTCGTCCATCTTGGCGATGTCGAGGCTTTCGAAAGCCGCGTAGAACTTCTGATTGGCCTTCGTGACTTCTTCGATCCGTTGTTCGAGCACAGGCACCCCCCTTGGTGGCTAAGGGGGGCTATCATACTGAAATCAGGTGCCGGGGGCGAGTCTGGCGGCTCTGTGGGACGGGTAGTGGGACGTCCTTGCGTCCGCGAGTTAATGCCAGGCGGGGGATTCAGCCTGATGTTCGACGACCAGCATGGCGTCAGTGGGCATCGCCCGTACCGCCTCACCTGCCCGCAGCAGCCCTATGACCACCATGGCCAGTTTCTGATGCGTGGGCAATGCCGAGAGAACCCAGCGTTCTGCGCGCCGCTCCAACACGGTCATTCGGTAGGCAGGCCCCAATTCCATGAGTGACACGAGGTACTCTTGTCCGCCTTCATCTTCGAGGACGATTCCTTTGACCGTCATGATGTTGTCCTTTCCTGATCCGGTTCCGCTGCGGGAGGGCAGCGGGGTCGAGCCAACTATGTGCTGCGTTTCTTGTGGGGAAACAGTCGCGAGAGCGTCGGGGCAAGCCGATCGATCAGGCTGGCCTTGTCCAGGTATGCTTCAACGCCCACCGGGCACCCGGCAGCCTCCGCATCCAAGGAGAAATGTGACATCAGCACCACCTTCACGTTCGGAAACTGCTCTTTGAATGTTGCCAACGTCTCGAGAGGCAGTTGACTTGGGTGCCGCACATCCAGCAACAGCGCATCCAGTTGCGGCTGATGCCATGTTGCCAGCGCCTCGTGCAGTGACGTGGCCGTCCCAACCAACTCGCCAACCCTGGCCAAGGCCAGCCACTTCGCCAATGCATCCAGCACCGTCGGACTTTGATCGATCAATCCGAGACGAAGTGGCCCGTCCACCGAGAAACCTCTCTCCGCGTGACATCGGGATCTCAAGAGCCCGAATCGAATCCCACACTCAACCGAGTCTAGTATCGATCCACAGCGCCCTGTCCGTGAGAGGAAAGGTCTGATTTGACCTCAGAAAATGCCTGAGGACATCTGACCCCATCCTTTGTGGCACTGGTACGTTGAAGCGGTGTCGGGTGCTGGGATCAGACGGTGGGGTGGACGAGGCCGACCTGGATAGCAAAACGGACGAGCCCGGCTATGTCGTGAATGTTGAGACGCTCCATAAGCTGGGCGCGGTGGGTCTCGACCGTCTTGACGCTCAAGCTCAGCCGGTCCGCCATGCCCTTGGTCGAATGCCCTTCGGCAATCAACTGGAGAATCTCCCGCTGGCGCGAAGTCAATTTATCAAGCGGCCCGCTCTGCCCGGCGTGCCTCTGCCGGAGAATGTCGATCGTGTGCTTGGCCACGGCCGGCGTGAGATAGGTATCGCCCCGGTGCACAGCCCTGATCGCCCGCTCCAGCTCTTCCAAATCCGCCCCCTTGAGCAGGTAGCCCGACGCTCCGGCATCCAACGCCTGCCGCAGATGGTCTTCGCTGCCGAACATCGAGAGCAGAATGACCTTCACCGACGGCGTCGCCTTGCGAATGCGTAAGGCCGCCTCCAGTCCATTGAGCCCCGGCATGGCAATGTCCATCAGCACGATGTCCGGTCGGATCGACTCGGCCAACTTCACGACCTCCAACCCATCCCCGGCCTCGCCGACGACACCGATGCCTTGGATCTGTTGGAGCAGCAGCTTGAGCCCCGCCCGGACGAGCGCATGGTCGTCGGCAATCAGGATGTCGATCATGGGCGGTCCACCTCGGCCACAGCTTCGAATCGGTTCTCCAGCGCCAACGGCAGCCACACCCGCACCGTACAACCTGCCTGCGGAGCGGACTGCACGGACAGCCGGCCACCGGCCAGTCGCACCCGCTCATCCATGCCGCGCAATCCTGCTCCTGCTGCGGACCCCGCCCGCGTCATAACCGCTTCGAGATCGAAGCCTGCGCCGTCGTCCTCGACGACCAGGTCAAGCGCCTGCTCCCCCCACTGCAGCTGCACCGAGACTCGCGCCGCGCGCGCATGGCGCGCGGCGTTCGTCAACGATTCTTGCACGATGCGATAACACGTCACCGCCATCTCGTCGGACAGGCGGGCCGCTGCGCCGGCGAGCGAAAACGAAACCTCCCACCCGTTGCGTTCCGCCTGCCGTACCACCAAGGTTCGGAGACTTTCCTCCAGTCCGAGCTCATCCAAAAGCTGCGGGCGGAGATCTACCGCCAGTTGCCGAACCTGGTGGAGCAATTGCGCCGACAGCTGGAGACATTCACCCAACGGAGCATCGACCGACCCGTCGGCTTGCGCTTTCACAATTTGCAAATTGATATTGAGCGCCGTAAGGACTTGCCCGATTTCATCGTGGAGGTCCCGGGCTAAACGGCGACGCTCGATTTCCTGAGTCCGCACCAGTTCCCAAGAAAGACCTCGCAGTTGTCGGTTGGCTTCCGTCAACTCCAAGGTTCGCTCGGCGACACGGCGCTCAAGCTCCCGGTGAGTCTGCTGAACCATAGACTCTATTCGCTTGCGCTCGCTGATATCCACCACCGAAGCTAACACCTGCACCCCGGCAGAGGTCGTGAGCGGATTCAGGCCCACTTCGACGGGAAATTCCGTCCCGTCCTTCCGGCAGGCAAACAGATCGCGCCCCCTCCCCATAGCCCGTGTTACCGGCTCCCGCCAAAAAGCCTTCTGGTGCGTCTGGTGCTCGGCACGATTGCGAATCGGCAAGAGGCGTTCCACGGCACACCCGATCAGTTCATCCCGGCTGTATCCGAACATGTCTTCTATCTGTCGATTGACCAGCGTAATACGCCCTTCGCGATCCGCGACCAAGATACCGGTCGGGGAAGACTCCACAACCAATCGAAACTGCTCTTCTGCCCGCTTGCGGGCCGTGATGTCGCGGCACGTGCACGACAAAACTATGCCTTCATCATGGGTGTATGCGGTGAGCCGCGCCAGCGAAATCTCGACATCGAACAGCTCCCCGTCTTGCTTCCGACCGACGAGTTCGCCGGTCCACGTGCCCTGCAGCTCCAGCAAAGGGGAAATCTCTCGTTCGATCAACGAGACCGTCTCCGGTGTATAGAGGTCCCTCCAGGACTTTTCGATCAGCTGGTTCACAGTGTACCCGTAGATGGCAGCATGAGCCGGGTTCATATACCGATACCGCCCCGCGGCATCGAGCAACGCCATACCCTCAAAGCCTCGGTCGATCGCATAGGTCAGCGCATCGCGCTCCCGCTCGAGCTGCCGCTCGAGCGTGACATCCAGGACCGTGCCGTCCATCCGCAGAGGCTTACCCTGCTCATCGCGCTCAACGACCCCACGAGAACGGAGCGTCCGCTCGCCGCCATCTGGCCGGAGAATCCGGAATTCCATATCGTAGGCCCGGTCCTGCTCCAATGCGGCGTTGATCGCCGTCAGCACCCGAATCTTGTCGTCCGGGTGCAGCGCGGACAAGAACCGGTCATAGGTCGCGGGAACGGCTTGCGGCTCATAGCCGAAGATTCGATAGAATTCGTCTGACCACCTCTCGGCACCCGTCCCGATGTCCCACTGCCAACTGCCCAGGTGGGCGATGGCTTGAGCCGCGTCCAGATGCCGGTCCTTCTCCAGCAGGACCTGCTCCACCCGCTTTCGTTCCGTGATGTCATAGATCGTCCCGGCAATGAATTCCTCGCCGCCAACCGTTACGTAGTGCGCCCGAACTTCCACTGGCACGATCGCACCGCTCCGGAGGCGATGCCGGGTCTCCAAGATCAGGCGCTTGTCCCGCTTGATCCGCTGCCAATTCTCGCGGCAGCGCTCCAGCGAGAGGTCCGGATTCCAATCCGGGATTCTCATGCGAAGCAACTCGTCCCGGCTGTATCCGTAGTGGCGACAGGCCGCATCGTTCACGAACACAAACCGGAAATCCTGGGCCGGACTGAGCCAGTACGTCGGATCTTGGGTCTGGTCCACGACCTGAGTCAGGAATTGCCGCTCCGACGAGGCCTGCGACAAACGGGTGATCACCGCCCTCAATTCAAGTTGTTGAACCACCTGGCGGCTGAGCCGCTTCAGCAGGTCGAGCTGGAGGTCCGTGAGCGTGTGCGGCCTCCGGTCGATCACACACAGCGTCCCTAGGCGATGGCCCGAGGCCGTTTCAATAGGCGCACCGGCGTAGAACCGGATGTGCGGATCACCGGTGACGAGCGGATTATCGGCAAAGCGAGGATCTGCTGCCGCATCGGGGACGAGCATGATTTCTTGCTGCAAAATAGCATGGGCACAGAACGCGATCTCCCGTGACGTTTCCTCCGCATCGACGCCGACTTTGGCTTTGAACCACTGGCGTGATTCGTCGATGAGGCTCACAAGAGCGATCGGGACCTCGCAGACCGCCGCGGCGAGCTGCACCAGGTCGTCGAACGAGGACTCCGGAGCCGTATCGAGAATTTGATACTGTGATAGGGCGGCGAGGCGAGCGGCTTCGTCGTCTGGCCGCGGCGCAGAAATCACGGAGCGACTCCCCTCTCAGGAGGTGATAGGCATTCGAGCGTCCGCGGCGATCATACTCCAGCGCTACGAGGAGGGGAAGGTACCGAATGGTCTCTGCGCTTCAGGATTTTCCTGAGGCCATCGAACCGGGACGCATCGACTCCCCCCGCGGTTGCGAGGTCTGTCGATCCACGACCCACACGCCGGCAAGAATTGACGCGATCCCGAGAAATTCGACGACCCCGACCGATTCTTTGAGAATGACGGCGGACAACGTGACGGCCGCGACCGGCGTCAGATTGCCGAAGACCGAAGCCCTGGAGGGCCCGATGCTCTTCACGCCGAACAACCAAGCCTGCTGGGCAATTGCCGTCGCAAAAACGATCAGATACAGCAGGGCCAGCCAGTCGACAGGGGCGACGGAAGCCAGCCCCGCATCGAGCATCTTACGATCCGTCCAGAGTAACGGAATCTGGAGCCCCGTCGCCACGAGCAGAGTCGTCCAGTTGACCGTCAGCGGCGAGAGCCGTTCCATGATCGGGCCGCTGCCGATACTGTAGAGCGCCCAGCTGACGACGCCGAGGAACACCAGCAGGCTGCCGAGCCAGGGTTGTTCACCGGCGCTCTGAAGCCCGGCCACCGACACAAGTCCTACCCCAAGAAATGAGAGGAGACTGCCGGCCAAAACCAGGCGAAGCGGTACATCCTGGATCAGCAGTGCGGATAGCAGCGAGGTGACGACCGGCGCCGACCCGATAATCACGCCGGCCACGGCCCCGCTGACGTATTTCAATCCCATCAGGATCAGCAGGTGATTCCCCAGCACACCGAGCCCGAGTAGACCAAGTGTGCGGAGATCGGCCTGGCTAACCCGGGCCAACCGCCCTTCTTGCCACCACCAGGTCGCGAGCAGAATCGCAAGCCCGCCGATATCGCGCAGCACAGAGGCTTCAACGGCGGAGAAACCGCTCAGCGCGAGTTTTTGTGCAACGATGGACCCGCCCCAGAGGACCGCGGCCAGAATGATCGCCCCATACCCAAGGCTTGAAGACGGTGGAGACATGAGGAGGACCTACCTGCCTTTATGCGAGCCGTCAAGCCCCCTGACGGCTGCTTGAGATAGCCGGGCTTGGCTTTACCACCAACACTCCATCACGAATCGTGACGAGCGCACAGGTCACTTCCGGGTCCGACGCGACAATTCGATTGAGTTCCTGAATCGCGGCGGTGCTGGCATCCGGAGCCGGCTGCTTGAGCACGTCACCATCCCACAACACGTTGTCAATCAGGATGACCCCGGTGGGCGCCAGAAGATCTTTCGCCCGGCGATAGTAATTCGGATAGTTGATCTTGTCGGCATCGATGAAAATCAGATCGAACGGCCCCGTCAGTGTCTGCATCGTGTCCAACGCCGACCCCATGCGGACGGTGATTTTCCCGCCTTGCGGAGCCCGGGCGAAGTACGCCTGCGCGAGAGCCGCAGCCTGTTCGTCGATCTCACAGGTTGTCACGGTACCGTCCGCCGGAAGCACCTCGGCGAAACAGAGCGCGCTGTACCCGGTGAACATGCCGATTTCCAGCACATGTTTGGCCTGTACCAATTGGGCCATCATTTTCAGAAAGGCCCCTTCGAGCGGCCCCACGACCATTAGAGGACGGTCCATGGTGCGGGCGGTTTCCAGCCGGAGCTCACGACAGAGCTCCGACTCCGCCGTTGAGTGCGCTTCGGCATAGGCTTCTATCTCAGCGGGAACTAACGCCTTCATGATATGTTCGCCTCCAGCGTTTGAATTACGAGGGTGAGGTGAGTACACTGCATAAAGATACTGAGCTACGCGCGGCACGATCATAGCATGCCGTCCCTCTCAGGAGATGCGCAGCGTGAAAACCCTGAAGACATTAGAACCCCTCGCCGCCCGCCTGCTGGAGATTCAGCGGATCAACAGCGCTGCCTCGGTGCTGTCGTGGGATCAGGAGACCTACATGCCGGCCGGAGGCGGCGCCGCACGCGCCGAGCAGATCGCCACCCTGCAGAGTCTTGCACACCAGCGGCTGGTCTCGTCCGACACGGAGCAGCTGCTGGGCGCCTGGCTCGACCTGACGAACGGACGCCCGCTCGAACGGGACGGCGAACTGTGGGATGAGTCGGGCCGCGCCCTGCTCCGCGAAGTGTGGCGGGACTACAGGCGCGCGAAGAAACTCCCTTCGGAATTCGTCCGGACCATGAGCCGCGAATGCTCGCTCGCACAGCAAGTGTGGACGGAAGCGAAAGAGGACCATGCCTTCTCGAAATTTCTCCCGAACCTGCGTACCGTCCTCGAATTGAAGCGGCAGGAAGCGGAGTATCTCGGCTATCAAGACTCGCCCTACAACGCGCTCCTCGACACCTATGAACCGGGCTCCACGATCGCGGCGCTTCAGCCCCTGTTCGCCCAGCTCAAGGCGCGGCTGGTCCCGCTGCTCAAGAAGATCCAGCAGAGTGCCGTGCAAATTGACGACGGCTTCCTATACCACGCCTACGACCAGGCCAGACAGATCGAGTTCGGACGGCTCATCCTGATCGCCATGGGTTACGACTTCGAGCGGGGGCGCCTCGACCTGTCAGCCCATCCGTTTACCACGTCGTTTCATCCGACCGACGTCCGCGTGACGACCCGCGTGCACGAGTACGATCTCCCGTCCTGCCTGTTCAGTTGCATTCACGAAGGCGGGCACGGGCTCTACGACCAGGGATTGGATCCGCAGCACTTCGGTACACCGCTGGGCGAATCGGTGTCGCTCGGCATCCATGAGAGCCAATCCCGCATGTGGGAGAATTGCGTGGGCCGTTCGCGGTCGTTTTGGCGCTACTTCTACCCGCTGCTCCAGGCGACGTTTCACCACCAACTGCGCGCCGTCGACCTCGAACAGTTCTACCGCGTCATCAACCGGGTCAAGCCGTCGCTGATCCGCGTCGAGGCGGACGAGCTCACGTACAACCTGCACATCATGCTGCGGTTTGAGATCGAACAGGACTTGATCGAAGGGCGAACCAAACCGGAGGAGTTGCCGGAAATCTGGAATCAAAAGATGCGGGACTACTTGGGCATCACGCCATCACACGACGGAGAGGGTGTGCTTCAAGACGTGCATTGGTCCATGGGGGGCTTCGGCTATTTCCCGACCTATACGCTCGGGAATCTCTATGCGGTGCAATTCTTCGAGCAGGCGCGCATGGAAATCCCTCATCTGGAAGACGAGATTGCGGCGGGACAGTTGATGGTGCTGCGGCGCTGGCTCGGGCAGAAGATTCACCGGTGGGGCCGCATGTTCACGCCGGACCATCTTTCCCAGCGGGTCACGGGTGTGAGCCTGAGCCCGGAGCCGTTCCTGCACTATGCGGAACGAAAGTACGGCGACATCTACCAACTCGCCTAAACCCTTCCGGCAGCCCCAGCTCGATTCAATAGCCCATCGCCTGATTCAATTTTGCCGTCAATGCCGGCGTAAAGGCGAATTCCGTCGGCACCTCGATCCGGTGCGGCACCAGCAAGGTCGTATGAAACACGATGTCCCGGATCGGGATCTTGAATTCCGGGTCTTGGGGCGTGCTCAACTCGACCGCCTCGACCGAGTTCGTGATCGCCCCTGTATCCTGCGGGCCATAGGTAGCCACAACGGCTTTCAGGATCTCGACGACTTTCTCGTTCGTCTCGACGCCCGCCACTCCCTGCTCGATCAGCGGAATGATCTCTTCTTGGGCCTGATCGGAAAGGGAAAAGTTCTCCACGCGTTCTTTCCGGCGAAGCGACGTCAGGTCATTGTCGAGATCTTTGCTGAACGCGCCGTAGGCGAAGCGGAAAAATTCAAAGTGTAATCCTTTGAATCCCTTCCCGAACATTTGCAATTCGCACAAGAAGCAGAGCTGTTGCAGCTTCACGTCGCTCAGCAGCCCATGCGGCTCGGCGCAATGCAGGACATAGAGGAGCAACGCACGATCGACGGAGATCTGGGCCGGCTTGCGCATAGAGTCTGATCGTCTCCCGGTAACGTGTAGCTGCGAGCCGTGCATGATAAACAGGCGTTCGGAACAGCGTCAATGATCCCCCTTGACCCCCATCCCGGATTCGTTTTTAATGACAGCCCCTGTCGGAGACCTCAATGGCCACGGGTAAACATGCCAAAGAAATGGACGTGCTGCGGGGTCACCTGGCCAAGCACCAGCTGAAGTTCACCCGCCAGCGCGAGCTGATCCTGAGCGCGTTTCTCAAGCAGGAGCATATCACCGCAGAGGCGATGTACCACCAGTTGGCCAAGGCGGACCCTCATCTGGGTCTAGCCACGATTTACCGCACCCTGAACCTCTTCTGTGACGCCGGCCTCGCACAGGCCCGCCACTTCGGCTCGCAGACCCAATATGACAACGTGTCCCACAAAGGCCATCACGACCATCTGATCTGCACCGGTTGCGGCAAGATCGTGGAGTTCGAGAATTGCGAAATCGAGAAGCTGCAAGAGGAAGTCGCCACCCGAAACGGCTTCAGCATCACCACCCATCGGCTCGAGTTGTACGGTCTCTGTTCCCGCTGCCGCCATTGACCCCCCGCCTTTTTTTTAGTATAATTTTGAGACGGCTTATCAATTTCAATTAGGATGGTGCACCTTGTCGCTTGTAACGTCCTTCCCGAATCGCCGGCGATCCTGGATACTCTCAGTCCTGCTGATGCTCCTCGTCATCGCCGGCTCACCGTCCGTCCCGGTCGCCCCCGCTGCTGACAAGCTGACCGTCTACTCCGGCCGTGCCGAGCGGCTCATCAAGCCGGTCCTGGACGATTTTACGGCCAAGACCGGCATCCAAGTGGAGTTGCTCTCCTCCGGAACGACCGAATTGGTCAATCGGCTCAAGGCCGAAGGCAGCCGAACGGCCGCGGACATCTTGATTACCAACGACGCCGGAAGCCTCGAACTCGCGCGCGGAGCCGGCCTTCTGCGACCTTTGAACATGCGGGAAGTTGAACGGGCTATCCCCGCCCAATTTCGAGCATCGGACAATGCCTGGGTCGGCCTGTCGGGCCGGTTCTGGGTCATCGTATATAACAAGACGATGGTCACGCCCGAGGAACTCAAGTCCCTGCTCGACCTGGCCCAGCCCAAGTGGAAAGATAAGCTCGCGATCCCGAATTCCGGCAGCGAGTACCTGCAAGCCGGTGTCTCCGTCATTCGCGTGGCGCACGGCGACGCAAAAACCAAAGAGTTTCTTCAGGGCTTGAAGGACAACGCCGGGAACCAGGTCTACCAAAAGAGTTCCCAGATCGTGGATGCCGTTGCGAAGGGACAGGTCGCCTTGGGCATCGTGAATCACTACTACGTCTACCGGCATTTGATCAGCCAACCGGGCGCCCCGATCGCCGTCTTCATGCCGGACCAGCACGAGGGGGGAATGGGCGCGATCATGAACGTCACCGGCGTCGGCATCGTCAAATCGACGACGCACCTCGACAGCGCCAAGCTCCTGGTGGAGTTTCTGGTCGCACAAGCCGGACAGAAACTGTTCGCCGATCTCGACAAGGAATATCCCCTCCATCCGGAGGTGAAGGCCGACCCGGCACTGCAGGAACGGAAGAGCTTCCGCGCCGCGCAGGTTCCCTTGACGAAGTTGGCTGAACTGCGTGAGCCGACGCTGACGCTCATCGAGCAAGTGGGCCTCCGTTAATTATAAGGACGCCCGCGTGACCTCTCTTCGGCATCAACTCGCCTCCCCGATTCAGCTGATGGCGCTCGCCAGTGCGGCGCTGATCCTGCTCCCACTGGTCTACGTCACCTCACAAGCCATGACCGCCGATCAGGCCGTGTGGAGCCGGCTCTGGGCGACCCGAATTCCCGAACTTGTCTCCAACACCGCGGCCTTGGCGGCCAGCGTTTCCGGCTTCACGCTGCTGATCGGCGTGTCGACCGCCTGGATCGTCACCCGCGTCGAGCTCCCGGGCCGACGTTTCTGGGAAGGTTCGTTGGTGCTTCCGCTGGCGATGCCGACCTACGTGCTGGCCTACGTCTATACCTACCTCCTGGGGTTCGGGGGACCGGCAGAGCAACTCTGGCAAGCGATCGCCGGACCACAGGCCCGCGTCGTTTCACCCCAAAGCTATTGGGGTGCCACGCTGGTGATGACGCTCGATACGTTCCCGTTCGTCTACCTGCTGAGCCGAAGCGCGCTGTTGAGCATGAACGTCTCGTTTGAGGAAGTGGCCCGCGCGAGCGGCGTGTCGAGGCTGAAGACGCTCTGGCTGGTGACGCTGCCGCTCATGCGTCCTTCGATCGCCGCAGGTGTCGCGCTGGTCGTGCTCTACGTCGTCTCGGATTTCGGCGCGGTGTCCCTGTTGCGGTACCAGACGCTGACGTACGCGGTCTATCAGCAAATGACCGGACGGTCCGACAACAGCGCCGCGAGCATCTTGAGTCTCTTATTGGTGCTGTTCGCCCTCCTGTTCTTGGTGACTGAGCGCTGGTTCCGCCATCGCAGCCGGTTTTATCAAACCACCGGACGCTACCGACGGCCTGAACGCCGGCGCTACGGATGGCTCGGCACAAGCCTCCTCACCGGCTATCTCGCCCTGATCGTCGGCGCCGCCTTCGCCTTGCCGGCCTATCTCTTGGTGACCTGGAGCCTGACGCCGGAAGCTCAAGCCACCGTCGACAGCCGGTTCTACGGCTTCTTTTGGAACAGCGCGTTTCTCGCGGCTTGCGCCGCGACCGCCGGCGTCGCGATCGGACTCCCCCTCGCGTATCTGGCAAACCGCCGCCCTACGTGGCTGAACGTCGGATGCCTTCAGGCCGCCTATGCGGGCTACGTGCTGCCAGGTCCTGTCGCGGCCTTGGCCGTCCTCGTTCTTTGCCTGCATCTGACCCCGTTTATTTACGGCTCCGTCCTGGTGCTCATCGTGGCGTACGTGATCCATTTCCTCCCGGCGGGACTCCAATCACTCGAACCGGCGCTGCAACACATCACGCCGAACCTGGAAGAAGTGGCCAGAACGCTTGGCCTCTCCGTTCGCCAAACCTGGGCGCGTGTGACCTTGCCGCTGGTGCGCAACGGATTCGCCGTCGCCTGGGTGCTGATGTTCCTGCAGACGATGAAGGAACTGCCCGCGACGCTGCTGCTGCGTCCGGTGGGATTCGATACGTTGGCGGTCCGTGTCTGGATGGAGGCCAGCGAGGAGTACTACCGCCTGGCGGCGCCTTCCGCACTGTTGATCGTGCTCCTGAGCCTCCCGACCTTGGTGCTGTTGGTTTCGAAGGATTGGCGCGCAGCCACGGAAAGGGCGTGACAGGATGAAGGCTGACCACGCGACGGAAAGCACTCACAGGCAGGAGACGTCCCTACAACCGAATCTCTATACCCCTGCCTCCTCCGTCCTCGAGCTTCGGGAGGTTTCCTGCGCCTACGACCCCGGCCGCCCGGCCGTGCAGCACATTTCGCTGTCCGCGAGTGAGGGAGAGATCCTCTGTCTCTTGGGCCCGTCCGGCTGCGGCAAGACCACGATCCTTCGCGCCATCGCCGGCTTTGAACCGGTCCAGGCCGGGCATATCTTCTTGTCGGGGCAGCTGGTGTCATCCCCGTCCCAGATGACGCCGACCGAGGAGCGGCGCGTGGGCATGGTGTTTCAGGAATATGCGCTCTTCCCGCATCTGCGCGTCCAGGACAATATCGCCTTCGGGCTGCGCGACTTGAGCCGCGGGGAGCGCAGGACCCGGGTGCAGGAGATGCTCCGGCTCGTCGGCCTCGAAGGGTTCGAACGTCGCTATCCGCACGAGCTCTCAGGCGGCCAGCAGCAGCGCGTTGCGCTGGCCAGAGCGCTGGTCCAACATCCGGTCGTCTTGTTGCTCGACGAGCCGTTCAGCAATCTCGACCCCGACATGGCCGGACGCATGCGGCAGGAATTGCACGAGCTGTTGCGCCGCACGAAAACGACGACGGTGCTCGTGACCCACGACCATGACGAGGCCTTTGCCATGGCGGACCGGATCGCGGTGCTCAATCAAGGGCGTCTCGAACAGTTCGACACGCCGGAGGCGATCTACCACGTGCCGCAGACCCCGTTCGTCGCCGATTTCGTCGGACAGGCGGACTTTGTGCCGGGCACAGTCGAACAGGGCATGGTCCATACCGAACTGGGAGAGTTTCCCAACACCCTCGACTGCGAAGAGGGCGCGACCGTCGTCGTGATGATCAGACCGGACGACATCCATCTGGTCCCGACGAAAGGCGCGTCCTCGCGGGTAGTGTCACGCCAATTCCGCGGATCCGAGAATCTCTACGCTGTGCGGCTGCCGTCAGGCCAGATCGTGCACAGCAGCCAGGGCTCCACGAGCGTCTACCAGGAAGGGACGGCTGTCGAGCTGCGCGTGTTGGCGTCACATACGGTGTTGTTCAAGCCGGCGTCGTCGTAGCGATCGCCGGTTTGTCCGTACGTTGACAGCCGTTTTCCCTGTCTGGCACATTCAGCCATCGAGCCCAGCGTCCCAACCCCTACCGGTCGTCCCCGCGAACTGACGGAGAGAAGGAGCCCTTCATGGATGCATTAAAGAATGCCGTGGATTATGGAGTGATCGGCCTGCTGCTGGCGCTGAGCGTCTGGTCGGTCGCTGTCGCCGTGGAACGCTGGCTGTACTACCGCCGTCTTGATTTGTCGGCGTTCGCCTCGCTCCAAACGCTGGAAATCGCATTGACGAAGCGGCTCGTCGTGATCGGCACAGTCGCGGCCAACGCGCCCTATATCGGACTGCTGGGGACGGTCTTGGGCATCATGATGACCTTTCATACTATGGGAACCTCCGGCACGATGGCGGTGAACACCATCATGATCGGGCTCAGCCTCGCCCTCAAGGCCACGGCTGTCGGCCTGCTCGTCGCCATTCCTTGCGTCGTCATGAACAACATTCTGCGTCGGCGGGTGGCAGAAATCCTGGCGCAGTACAAGGTGCACCATGGAGCGTGACATCGATCAGATCAACGTCATTCCGCTGGTCGACGTGATGCTCGTGCTGCTCGTCATCGTCTTGACCACCGCCACCTTCATCAGCACGGGACAGATCCCCGTCAACTTGGCCAAGGCCAAAGCCGTCGGCGATCGAAAGGACGTGCCCGTCGTCATCACGCTCACCCAGGACGGGAAGCTGTTTCTGAACGATCGGGCCGTCGAGGAAGGCGGATTGCCGGGAGCGTTGGCGAGTCACGCTCATGATTCGGCCGTCGTCGTCCGCGCCGACAAGACGACCCTGCTCGAACGGTTCGTCGCCGTCGTCGATGAAGTGCGTGGATTAGGTTTTCAGCAGGTCAGTCTCGAGGTGATCAGGCTGTGACGCCGACGGACCCGCCACGGCGTCAGATTCCTGGCGGGACCCTAGCGGCAGGCTGGAGCTTCTCGATCCTTCTCCATGCGGCGCTCCTCATCGGGGCCCTCCTGTTCACCGACCAACTGCATCTAGTGTTCCAGTCGGAACCCTTCACCTGGAACGTGGCGATGGTATCACCATCCTCGTCCCAGACGGCCCCGCCAGCTTCCGTCCTGCCCAATCCACCGACGCCGGCACCTCCTGCCTCGGCAATCCAGCCAGCTCCAGTTTCCGATATCCAACCCACCTCACAGCCAGCACCAGCTACGCATATGCCGGCCTCCCTCGCACCGATCGAACCGCGTGCAGCGACAGATCCGCCTTCGACGCCACCCGCAGAACCCACCCTCGAACGCCCGCCTGTGGACTCACTCTCATGGTCTACTGCGCCACCGCATCCACCAGCCGCCGAGAATCCTCTGCCGTCTGAACCAACTCCCGCCCGGCCCCCTCAGACCGAAACATCGGCTCCCGCGGAGCCGATACAAACACAGGCACCCCAAGTGGCGGCGATCCCGCCAGGTGGACCACCCTCGCCATCCCGCATGGATTACAGTTGGTTGACGGATCAGATTCTCCGCCGCGTCGAGGAGTTGAAGCGGTATCCCCGGGAGGCTCGCCTGGAGCGCGCGCAGGGACGAGTGGTCGTCAGAGTGGTGATTCGAGAGGATGGCTCCGTGGCTGATGCGACCATCGCCACGAGTTCTGGATTTGCCTCACTGGACCAGGCGGCATTGGACCTTATGCGCCAGGCCGGCCCCTTCACATTTTCCCGACCCTTGGGAAGGCCTCAGCTGACGATCAAGATTCCCATCAACTTTTCGATCGATCGATCCTAGAGCGGTTCGGCGCAGTGTTCAGGCTTGGCAATGTTCTTCCTTCCAATCCCGCAAGATCTCTTGCCGGTCGAATGTCAGGACATAGACTCGGCAATAGGAAGACCGGGCAAACCCGCTGTATCCGGTGGTCGCGCTGCCCCGTTCATAATACGTCCAACGTACCTTGTCGCCGTCCACCTGTTCGGACTTGTGAGGAGCACCGTAGCGTTTTGCGACCCGCTCCATCGTCGCCACATTCACTCGGTCCTTGAAGTACTGCGTTTCCAGCTCTGAGCAAGATAGGCTGGCCACCACCCACAGGATAGCAGACCATCGAACCGTCGGCTTCATCGGTCGAGTCCTTTCCGTTCATTCCCGGATGGCCACCGAACACGGTGACGCAATCCGGACGAGATCAAAACACGGCCTTCTGCATCGACGATGATCGCCTCCACATCATCCAGATGCTCGACCAGTTCCATGCCTCGCTCCGGACCCATCACAAAAATTCCGGTGTCCAGTCCATCAGCCCAAATGCCCTCTTTGGCGATTACCGTCACACTTTGGCAGCCCCGCGCTGGCTGCAACGACTTCGGATCCAGTATGTGGTGGTAGCGAATTCCATTTCGCTCGAAAAATCGCTCGTAGTCTCCGGCGGTCGAGATCGCTTCGTCCTGGAGATCGATTTCGGCCAACACCGCTCCATCGCGCCTCGGATGCCGGATTCCCACGGGAAACGGTGCTCCACCTGGCAGCCGGCCGAACGTCTTGATGTCGCCAGACAGCGCCACAACCCCAGCCGTTGCACCAGCTCTTTTCATGGCCTCTGCGGCTTGATCCGCTGCATAGCCCTTGCCGATTCCTCCCACATCGATCCGCATCCCGGACTTCTCCAAGTAGACCGTCCGCTCCCACATGTCGGCATGGACCGCTTGTAGGTCAATCAAGGGTTTCACCGCTTCAAGCTCCGCGCCTGTCGGCAGCCGTGCTTCGGCCGAGATGTTCCAGGCCTCTACGGCTGGCCCGACAGCGATATTGAATCCTCCGTCCGTCATCTCCGCGACTTGCAACGACCGCCGCACGACGGTCAATGTCTCCGGACTGACAATCACCGGCACGATACCTGCCGAGCGATTCACCTGGGACAATTCGCTTGAGACGATCCAGGTGCTCAGCATCTGTTCGAGCCGCCGTATCTCCTGAAATCCGGCATTGATCGCGCGATGGGCCGCCTCTTCATCGGCCCCGACCGCCGTGATGGACACCAGCGTCCCCATATGCACCTGCGTCCGCTTCTTCACGACGGAACCTGCCGCAGCAGGCACCCAGGTGCATCCGAATAAGCTCATCGATAGGAGCCATGCCAAACCGACTGCCGAACTGTGTGTCAACATACCTGTGGCCTGCTAGAAATTGTAGTGTCTAAAGTAACTTGGATGACGCGAATACGGTACAACTTCAGAACCTGGCATCATCTATTGCCGACTCAGCATACGGATACAACAGGCAGCGTCTCCCCTTCGAGGCTCTCCTCGGATAGCAACGCATCAAGCCGCGCCTTTGGACCCCCTTCAAGTACCATCGCGAGCGCTGCGTGGCGCTCGAAGCTCGGGGACTCGCCCCCACACTCCCAAGCACCCACGCAGGTCATCGCCTTCGCATCCAATGGAACGACCGCGTCCAGTCCCTCAATCGAGAGACCGAGGCCCTCGTTGAGCCGTGCGCGATCGAGTCGGGAGGTGCCCGGCGGCAAGACGACCGCCAATCGTCGATCGTCGGATTTGACCTCAATATTGATACGGGCCCTGGTTTGACACTCCTCCAGCTCTATTGTCCTTGCATCCGGACCGTAGATCCTGGTTGTTGCACCGGTCTTGACGGCGAAAACCCGCCCCACGATGAGTTGGTGGTCCCCGCCTGTGCTGTCGGCGGCCGGGACGTCCGACGTAGCCCCGGCTCCACAAGGCATTGATAGTCCTGCTATTACAATCCACCATCTCCACATAACCACAGCGTCCTTCGATGCATTATATGCGGGAGCCTACCACGAATCACAAGAAGGCCCTTGACAGAAAGCGGGCGGTCAGGATATTAATAATCGTTCTCAATTTCATTTAGAGGCGATTCCGATGGTCCCCACGGACAACCTGCGCGCTGCCGATGCGGCGCGGCACGAAACACGGTGCGAATGTGGGCAACTCATTGCCAAGGTGCGCGGCCAAGGATTGGAACTCAAGTGCAAGCGCTGCAAACGTATCGTCACTATCCCCTTCTCCGCCATCGAGGGATGGGTGGAGTGTTCGCCGGGTCATGCGTCATGAAAGGAGGCATTCGATGCATGTCGACCCGAATCATCAGTATGGAACGTACCACGGCCAGAGACCTACGAGTCCCGAGTCAGACCATCACCACACATTTTCAGGGAGGTTTGCAATGAGGATGCGGTCGATCCTCGGGGCTCTCGTAATCGCCAGTTTGCCGGCCATGCCGGCGTTGGCGGTCGATATGACCCCGGAGGAAATCAAGAAGCTTGTCGATGAAGCAGTCAACAAGAAGATGCAAGAGCACGAGCGGCGAGAAAGCCCGGCTGAGCGAGCCATGGAACAGCGGGAAGGACAACCGGGCACCCCGCAGTATCCTGTCGCGACCGGCCCCATGACCGATATTAGAGTTGAGCGAAAGGGCGAGGAAAAAATCCCCCTCGGTTTCGGATCAACCGGTTCAGGGAAACTCGTCTATGCAAAGCCCTTTGTCAGCGCGCCGAAAGCGACAGTCGGTGGATATGCCGATGTCAAGTTTGGTTCGTTGACCGGCCCCACCCTCGACAATCTCAGCAGAAACTCGTTCAATCAAGAGCGCATGGTGCCGTTCATCTATGCCGACGTGACGGATCACATCAAATTCGCGACGGAAATCGAGATGGAACGTGGCGGCACGAATTCTCCTGGCGCAAACGGTACCAACGCCGGTTCCATGCAGCTGGAATTCGCGCAAATCGATTATCTCGTCACCGAGGCGCTGAATTTTAGAGGCGGGATCCTGCTGATGCCGGTCGGCAAGTTCAACCTTCTGCACGACTCCCCGCTCAATGATTTACCCGATCGACCCATGGTCGATCGCTTGGTGATCCCCAGCACGTGGTTTGAGACCGGAGGCGGCATCTACGGCACGCTCTATCCGAGTTCCTTGTCCAAACTTGACTATGAACTTTACGCTGTGAACGGCATGGGCTGTAACGCCCAAGGCAGCACCATCACCGACGTCAATGGTTCCAGGAACTGCCGAGGCAGCCAGTCTCGGGATCTGAACGACAACAAAGGCGTCGTCGGGCGCGTGGCCTTCAGCCCTTTTCTGGGGGTCGAAATTGCAGGATCTTCGTTTTATGGCAAATACAGCAATAGAAACGCGGCTGGAGTAAACAACCAGGATAGCAACATCGGCATCTACGCAATCGACTGGACCCTCCAGCGCGGCCCCTTTGAGGTCATCGGGGAAGCAGCGTGGTCCCGTATTACCGGAAACCAAGGGACGACACTCACCACACAAGGTCCCGACGGCATGTTCGGGTACTACATTCAGGGGAACTACCACTTCATGCCTGAATTCTTAAAGCACTGGGCTCCCACCCATTTCACCGACGCCTCCACTTTTACGGCAACCGTACGTTGGGAAGTCGCCGATACGGACACCGGCAACAAGACCAGATTGGCCAACGGACAAATCAGCAATCAGCGTGACCTTGAACGGCTGACGTTGGGCCTCAACTTCAGGCCAATCGAAGACACGGTCTTTAAGTTCAGTTATATGTTCAACACACAAAAGAACACCTCGATCTCGAACTTCGTGAACAATCCCGGCAACAATATCACGACCCGAATCGACGGGAATGGATTCCTATTCATGGCGGCGACCTATTTCTAAAGGAGAGGACCAGCGCCGCCGGTGAACACCGGCGGCGTCTCTTTTGAGAATGAACTCTCGCACTCGACATTCAGCGGCCGTTGCCTGGGCAGCCGTCCTGATTGTTCAGATTGGCTGCGCCTCGCTGACAGGGATGCAGGAGCGATACATTGTCTGCTCCTACGACGACGCTTGGGACGCGGCTGTTGAAAGCGTGAAGGATCGCTCCATCAAGGCGCAGGACAAGAGCGGGGGAAAGATCGAAACCGCATGGCTCGAGATCCCTATGCCGGGGAGAACCTTCGGGGCCTTTCAGCGTGACATGCCGGAGAGCAAAGATCGATCCCGAATCATGATGTCAGTCTCCCGTTTGAACGACGTGGTGAGAGTCTCCTATTCGGAAGAACGACAACGCTGGGCGTTCCGTGGAGGTTCCCGCATGTTTGGATGGGCCGACGCCGACCCTTCCGCCGAAGTGTTGACAGATGTTCAGCGGAGATTGGACACGAAGCTAAAGGAGCGAGGATGCGTCATCAACTGAGCGTTGCGCTCTGTGCGACCATGGCCTTCCTTCTGGGCGCGGACCTTGCCGTCGCAGCAGAAAAGATTTGGGATAATGAGTTACGTCGCTACTTGAAGGATGATGACTTTAAGTACGAAGAGTTCATGACCGAAGAAGAGGCGCTCAAGATTCTCTTGCCGAAATCTCAGCGCGTGCGGAAGGAGCTTCTTCGGCTCTCTCAGGATAAGAAAGCAGAAATCGAGAACCGGATTGGCTGGAAATTTCCCGAAGACGCATTCGAGTTATACATCGGCGAAACCGGGGACAAGATTGATGGTTACGCCATGGTCCATAATACCATCGGCAAGTACAAGCACATGACCTACATGGTTGGGGTCGATCCGAAGGGCACGTGCACAGACGTCGAGCTGCTGGTGTTTCGAGACGCCAAAGGCAACGAAGTCGGCAAGAAGCGGTTCAATTCCCAGTATGACGGGAAGACCGTTTCGGACCCCATCCGCATCAACAAAGACATCATCAATATCAGCGGCGCCACCATGTCGGTCCGGTCCATGAGCGCCGGCGTGAAGCGGGCCTTGGTTCTCATCGATGAGTTTTATTTGAAGCCGCAAGGGCTCGGCAGTGATACGGTCACAGCACACAAGTCGGACAAGGGGTTCTTCAACTCCATTTTCGGGAACTAACAGAGAGGACCGCGCGTCCCAGCATGAGAAATTTCAACACCCGTTTCAAGCTTCGTGACACCGATCGGCAAATTCGGCTACTCTATACGCAGTTCCTCTTGCTCATGTTGGCCGGGTTTCTGTTTTCTTTTTACTGGGCGCACAGCATGACCAGCTTGTCACCTCAGGGCATCGCCGACCACTACCGAGGCTCCGACGCCACCTTCGGTGAGCCGATGTCCTTCCGCGAATTGGCGGAAGTGACCCACTTCCATCTCTTCACGATGCCGGTCGTGTTCATGATCCTGGTCCATGTCTTGTATCTGACCAGCGCCAGCCAGAGCATCAAAGTCTGGATGACCTGGTTGTCGTTCGCGGGTGTCGGCCTCGACCTGATTTCGCCCTGGCTGATCAGCTACGTCTCGCCGATCTTTGTCCTGACGATGTTGACCGGCGACACACTCATGATGGTGACGTTTCTAGTGATGTTCTGGATTCCCATGCATGAAATGTGGGTGCTCAAGCAACCCTTGATGGCGGGCAAACGCCTGGACGACCAGATGCCACCGCAGTAGCGTTCGTACAATTTCACTCGGCCAGAGGTTTTCACCCAGAGCCCAAGACCACCACGATGGTCTTGGGCTCTGCCATTTTTCACGAGGCGATCATGTCACAGCACGACACGCTCGAAACCGCCCCCGCGATCACGCGCATCCGGCAGATGCTGGAGAAAATCAACCATCTGCAACTGCCGCCAGGCTCACGGCGAGACGTCGAGCGCATTCTCGTCAAGCAGATCGCGCGAGAGCTGGATCGGCTTCGCCCCCAGCATGCGGGCCACGGCCAGCGGACAGCCTACGTCGCTGAACTCATGGGGCGAGCGCTCAGCCTCCCGCCAGACAGGCGGCACGATCTGACGCTCGCCGCCTTGCTCCACGATATTGGGTTGCTCCTGCTTCCGGACCGTCTCTCCGAACAGGGTACACCGCTCGAAAGCGACGACTATCGGACACTCCAAAATCATGCCCGACTCGGCGGCGCGCTGCTCGAGCCTTACGTGTTCTTGCGCCAAGCATCGGTCATCGTCGCGCATCATCATGAACGGTGGGACGGGAGCGGCTATCCCTACGGCATTCGCGGCCACTTCATTCCGCTCGAATCTCGAATCCTCACGGTGGCAGACGCCTTTGATGCCATCGGGGTGCCGGGAGCCGATTCACCGGACGTACGGCAACAGGTTGCTTGCCGCATTATCCAGGTCGCCTCCGGAACCCAATTTGATCCCTTGGTCGTCTCGGCGTTGGTCGAGATCCTGAAGGCCCCGACAACGTTGACGTCTGCCGAACTGGCGGAAGACTGACAGCCGGTGTCTGACCCACACCGGCACAGAAGTGGGAGTGTGCCCCTCCCACTTCATGGGCGGGGGCCCTCGCGTCATCCGGAGGCCCCCCGCCTCCCCTTCACAAACCATGAATTGGATGCCGGAGAATCGTTCAAACGGCAGGAGTTGACGGATGTTGCGTTTGGCAGCTCTCTTCGAGCTCAGGAGCCGGCACTATGAACCTGTCTTGATCTGCTCGGCGAGATAATCCTCGAGACCGACCTGCTTGATCGCCTTCAATTGCCGCTCAAACCAGTCGACGTGCTCTTCGGAATCCACGACCATGTCCTCCAATTTGTGACGGGTCGTAAAATCACCCACCTTGGCACAATGGACGATGGCTTTCCGAAGCAATTCCACATCCTCCCGCTCAAAGGCCAGGTCGTTCGCGAATAGCGCCTGGACGTCGGTCCCTGCAGCGATCTCCTCGAGCTGGCTGACTTCAGGCGTTCCCTCCAAGTACAGGATGTGGTCGATCAGCCCCGAAGAATGGCCCACTTCTTCCTGCGCCAAGTGGCTGAAGTGTTCGTGCATCCGCTCATAACCCCAATTCTTGAACATCGCCGCATGGAGCAGATATTGATGGACGGCAGTCAGTTCCGCTTTGAGTACTTGATTCAGAAAGTCGAGGACGCCTTCTTTCGCTTTCATCGGTGCCTCAGCCCTCTTTCTTGATCTGCTCGGCCAGATAGTTCTCCAGACCGGTCTGCTTGATCGTTTCGAGTTGTGTCTCGATCCAATCAATGTGGCCATCCACGTCCTCCGCCATGTCTTCGAACATGTGGCGGGTTGTGAAGTCCATGACCTTCGTACAGTGGACGATGCCTTCGTTGAGTAACGCCAACATCTCCTGCTCCGCTTTCAGATCGAGCTTGAGTTGCTCCGGCACCGTTTCGCCGACGTGGACGGTGTTCATGCGCTGGACGTTCGGCACGCCTTCCAGATAGAGAATGTGGCCGATGATTTCGTCGGCGTCCTTCATCTCGTCGATACTGCGTTCGCGCACCTTGTGGTGGAGCCGCTCGTATCCCCAATTCTGGCACATCTTGGCATGCACGAAATATTGATTGATGGCCGTGAGGTCCGCGGTGAGAATCTTGTTCAGGATGTTCACGACCCCTTCTTTGGCTTTCATAAGTTCCTCCTCCCGTTTAGCGAGTTAGGCCCTCACGGTAGGGGCGCAAATCGGTCTCTTGAGGACATTATCAGCGGGCGGAGGACGTTCGTCAACTCATCCGCCCTCAGCGAGCACGTGACTTCGATTCTCCGTTTCGGTGGTCGACTGGGAGAGGGAGAACAGGAGCGGGGTGCGATCAGCCGGCTTCGCGATAACCGCAGTCTTCGTTCCGGCATTGGACGCTACGGCCCGCCTGCTTGCTGACCTTTTCGATGAGGAACGGTGCCTGGCAGGTCGGACAGGTCTTGTTGATGGGGCGGTCCCAGAGGGCATACTCGCATTTCGGATAGTTGCCGCAGGCAAAAAACGACCGGCCTTTCCTCGTCCGTTTCTGAACGAGGTCCCCGCCGCAGCCTGGCTGCGGGCACTTCACCCCGAGCGCCAAGGGCTTCGTGGTCTTGCACTGGGGATAGGCGGAACAGGCGATGAATTTGCCGAAGCGTCCGGTCTTGACCACCATCGGGCTGCTGCACTTCTCGCACACCTGATCGGTCGTAATCTCCTGTTTGGGCACCACCTTGATCGTGCCGTCCGGCAGTTTTTCGAAGTTCTGCGTATTCTTGCAGGGCGGATCGTCCTTGTATCCCGGACAGGCCAGGAACTTGCCGTTCCTACCCCATTTGATCTCCATCATCTTCCCGCATTTTTCACAGGGGATGTCCGTCGGAGGCTCGACCGTGTCTTTCGGTCCAGGAATCGATTTCGCCTTTTCGAGGTCGGCGGTGAAGGGGGTGTAGAAGTCACGAACGGCGTCGACCCAGGGTTTGTTGCCCTCTTCGACCTCATCGAGTTCCGCCTCGAGCTGCGACGTGAAATCAACGTTCACGACGTCGGGAAAGCCCTTCAAAAGAAAATCGTTCACCGTCCGGCCTGTTTCGGTCGGCAGGAACCGGCCCTCGACTTTTTCAACGTACTTGCGGTCCTGAATGGTCGAAATGATGGCGGCGTAGGTAGAGGGCCGCCCGATGCCTTTTTCTTCCAGTTCCTTGATCAACAGCGCTTCGTTATACCGGGGAGGCGGTTGGGTGAAGTGCTGCTTCGAGGTGACGCCGGGAATCGTCTGTTCTGCCTGTTCGACCAACCGGAGCCGTTCGCCCTCGGTGAGTTCCGGCAGCTGCCGCTCCGCCCCCTCTTCGACCTCTTCTTCCTGCTTAGGCTTCTGGGCGTACAGTTCCTTGTCCACCCCTTCCATATACACGATGGTGTGGCCAGGGAACTTCACGACCGTCCCGCTGGAGCGGAACAGGTACTTGGCCTTGGTCTCCAAGGGCGTCGATTCGACCCGCGTCACATCGAGAATCGCCGGCACCATTTGGGAGGCGATGAAGCGGTTCCAGATCAGTTTGTAGAGATTGTACTGGTCCTGCTCCAAATACTGTTTGACGGATTCCGGATCGCGCCCCGCCGAAGTCGGCCTGATCGCCTCATGAGCCTCTTGTGCCGCCTTCGATGTTTTGTACACGTTGGGCGTCGAGGGAAGATATTCCGCGCCAAACCGCTCTTGTATCACTTGCCTGGCCTCGGCCGTCGCTTCCTGGGAGATCCTCGGCGAGTCCGTTCTCATATAGGTGATCAAACCGGTCGGACCCTCTGCCCCGATCTCGATGCCCTCATAGAGTTGCTGGGCGAGCGTCATGGTCTTTTTCGGAGTGAAATGCAGCTTGCGAGCCGCTTCCTGCTGGAGCCGGCTGGTAATGAACGGCGCGACCGGATTCCGCTTCTTTTCTTTCCGCTCGATCGCCGTGACTGCAAAGGCCTTCCCTTGAACGGCCGCCACGATCTTCTGCGCTTCGTCGGCATTGCCGATGGACGCTTCTTCGCCGTTGATGCTATGCAGCTTGGCTTCGAAGGGCGGCGGATTTTTACCGGCCAAGAGGACGGTGATCGACCAATATTCTTCCGCTCGGAAGGCCTCACGCTCCGCCTCCCGTTCGCACATCAGACGGACGGCGACGGACTGCACCCGCCCCATCGACAACCCACGCCGCACTTTGTTCCACAGCAATTGGCTTCCTTGATAACCGACGATGCGGTCCAACACACGCCGAGCTTGCTGGGCGTTCACGAGCTTCATGTCGATCTGCCCGGGCGACTGCAGCGCCTGCTTGATGGCCCGCTCGGTGATTTCATTGAACAGCACCCTGAAGATCTTGCCGTCGGATTTCTTTTTCGACTTTCCCCGCAGCTCTTCCGCCAGATGCCAGGCGATCGCTTCGCCTTCACGGTCAGGGTCCGGGGCGAGGAACACCTTGTCGGCTTCTTCGGCCTTCTTTTTGATGTCGGCGAGTACTTTGGACTTGCCTTTGATCGTCACATACTGCGGCTTGAAATTGTGCTCGAGGTCGACGCCCAGCTTGCTCGTCGGCAAGTCCTTGATGTGACCGACCGAGGCCATGACCGTATAGCCGCGCCCCAAGTACTTGGTGATCGTCTTGGCCTTCGTGGGAGACTCGACGATGATGAGCGATTTCGCCATGCGTGCTCCGATGATTCAACCGACGTACCGTACCATCAGTATCAAAATTTTTCCGCCAGCGCAACTCAAGGCGAAAAACTTCCGCGCGTCAGACCTTCAAATAGCGCTGTCCAGACAGGCGCGTGATGGACTGTTTAAGCTCAAGCGACAGCAGTGCCGCCATGACGGACGGCACGGACAAGTGTGTGGACGCGACGAGGTCATCGACCGTTTTCGGTTCGTAGGAGAGCGCATCGAAAACGACTTGCTCCTGCTGCTCAAAGCGGACCGGACTCGACGGCTGCGGCGACGCAGAGCGCAGGCATGCGCGGCTCGCAGAATCCAATTGACGCTCCAGGATGTCGATAACGTCACGACTCCGTTCGACAAGCGCCGCGCCCTCCTTGATCAACGCATGCGTCCCGCGACTCGTCTCCGCCTTCACAAATCCCGGCACGGCAAAAACCTCTCTCCCCTGCTCCGCTGCCAACCGCGCGGTAATGAGTGAACCGCTGTCGATCGCAGCCTCGGTGACGAGGACACCGAGCGACCACCCACTGATGATACGGTTGCGGCGGGGAAAGTGATGGCTCTGCGGGGACGACCCGAGCGGCAACTCCGAGACGACCACACCTCGCGCTTCGATCTCCCGCCTCAGCCGTTCGTGTTCCGGAGGATACGTCCGGTCGAGGCCGCACCCGAGGACCGCGATCGTCCGGCCGGGACCGGCCAAGGCCCCGCGATGGGCGGCGGCATCCACGCCGCGGGCCAGCCCGCTGACGATGGTAAACCCCGCCTCGCCCAGTTCCCGCGCGAGTTCTTCGGTCAACAGTCGCCCGGCGGCCGTGGCCCGTCTGGACCCGACGATGGCTAGGGTTAGTTCATCTTCGATGGACCGATCGCCGGACAGATACAGAAGTGGCGGTGGATCAGGAATCGCCCGTAAGCGGGCCGGATAGGCGGCATCAAGGACGGTTCGCACTTCCACCCCGCCGCGCGCCAATGCGGTGAGCTCTCTGTCGATCGCATGCCGCGCCGCGTCGACCGGTCCGCGGCGGATGGCCTCCGCGAGTGGGCGACTGCAGCCTTTGGCAAGGAGTTCATCAAGCCCGGCGGCCAGAACCGCGTCGGGCGTGCCCCAGGTCTCGATCAATTTGAGGAGTGTCAGATCGCCGAGCCCCTCAAGGGACCGGAGGATGAACCAGGCCTCGAGCGAAGATGGGTCGGAGCCCTGCCCAGGGGCGTTCGGCCGCGCCCCCTGTGGCATCCGGTCCTGTGTCGGTCGCTTCACGAGACGAGGGGGGGGGTGACTAGATCACCGCCAGATCATACTGCTCGAGGTGGAGCTGGTCGTCCGGCATGATGATGACTTTGGTTCCGCATTCCTGCTCGACCGATTCCAACGCCTGCCGCTCGTCCTCCTGCAGCAGTCCGGCGACCGAAGGATGGGTCCCCAACACAATCTTCTGCTGGCCGGATCCGCCCCCGATCTTCCGAATCTCGCGGAAGATCTCATAGGCCACGGTCGTCGGCGACTTCGTGTATCCACGACCGTCGCAGTAGCGGCAGGGCTCGGACAAGGATCGCAGCAAGTCCTCGCGAACTCGCTCGCGGGAAATTTCGATCAGCCCGAGATCGGAAATGCGGGAAATCCTCGTCCGCGCCTTGTCCGACGACATGGCATCGACGAGCGCATGATACACCTTGTCACGGTTCTTCTCCCGCTCCATGTCGATGAAATCGACGATGATGATGCCCCCGATCCCGCGCAACTTGATCTGGTAGGCGACTTCCTTCGCTGCTTCCAAATTGTTGCGGAGGATCGTTTCTTCCTGATCGCGCTTGCCGACGAAGCGGCCGGTATTGACGTCGATGACCGTCATCGCCTCCGTGTGGTCGATCACGAGGTACCCACCGGATTTCAACCAGACCTTCCGACTGAGCGCCCGTGCCATTTCCTGTTCAACGCCCAGATGGTCGAAGAGGCTCTCGTCCTTGTCGTAGAAATGAATGCGGGAGGTCTGTTCCGGAGAGAACCGCTGCACGAAGTCGCGCACCGCCTCGTATTCCTCGCGCGAGTCGATCCAGAGCCGGTCGACTTTTCTGCCGAACAGGTCGCGGACGACGCGAAAGCTCAGGCTGAGGTCCGTGTGCAACAACGCCGGTGCCGGCTGCTGTTCCCGCTTGACTTGGATGTCGTGCCAGAGGACGTGGAGAAATTCCACATCCGACCGCAACTCGTCTTCCTTGACGCCTTCGCTCACGGTACGGACGATGTACCCGCAGCCGGGATGGCGGACGCGCTTCATGATGTCTTTCAGCCGGGCCCGCTCTTCGTCGCGCGCGATACGCCGCGACACGCCGATGTGCTCCACGTTCGGCATGAAGACGAGATACCGACCCGGCAGCGAGACGTAACTCGTCACCCGCGGCCCTTTGGTCCCGATCGGCCCCTTGGAGATCTGCACCATCAATTCCTGCCCTTCGGTGAGCAGTTGTTCGATGGGCTTCGAGCTCTCCCGCTTCGGACGCATGTCGTCGCTGTCTTTGTCGTCCTCCTCGCCGTCCATCAGGGTGTCGCCCGGCTCGGCATCCATGGACAGATCCGAGACATGCATGAATGCGGCCTTGTCCAGCCCGATATCCACAAAGGCCGCTTGCATGCCAGGCAGCACCTTCGCGACTCTGCCTTTATAAATGTTGCCGACGAAATCCTTGTGCTTGGCGCGGTCTCCGAACAAATCGGTGACGACGCCATTGTCCAATACCGCCACGCGAGTTTCTTCCCGCGCGACCGTAATCGCGATTTCCATACCCATACCTAACTCCTTCCATTCCGCGACCGCATCGAGTTCGCGCAGAGACCGGACGCGGGTATCCCCAGGCCCTCGTCATCGCGCGACCATGAAGCATGTCGATCGATCGCATGTGAGAGATACGGCAGACCGCACGCGCCGACTCCTTCGGCATCGCGGCCGCCCATTCAATAAAACAAACTCAATCGACGCCGTTTGACGTTCAACAACAGCCCAAGCGACGCCATCGTCATGATCGTCGCGCTGCCTCCGTAGCTCATCAGGGGGAGCGGGATGCCTACGATCGGGAACATGCCGGCAGTCATGCCGATGTTCACGACCACGCAGAAACAGAGCATGCAGATCACGCCCACCGCCAGCAAGGCGCCGAGTTCGTCCTTTGCGCGCGCGGCGATCTCCAGCGACAGCCAGATCAGCGCCACGAACAGGACCAGCAGCAGCAACACGCCGACGAACCCCCACTCCTCCGCGAAAACCGAAAACACGAAATCCGTGTGCCCTTCAGGCAGAAATTTCAACTGGCTTTGTGTGCCCCCGTAGAGTCCCTTGCCGGTCAATTCTCCGGCTCCGATCGCAATCCGTGATTGCAAGGCATGGTATCCCTTGCCCCCGGGGTCGTAATTCGGGTCGACGAACGCCATAATGCGCTGTCGCTGGTAATCATGCAAGGACCCCCACATGATTTCCCAGGCGAAGGGGAAGAGCATGAGGGAAAACAACAGGATGACCCCGATCGCCTTCGAGCGCATCCCCACCATCAGCAACATCGCCGCATAGACCGCCAGGAAGCTCAATCCGCTGCCGAGGTCCGGCTGCTTCAGGATCAGGAACAGCCCGGGGAGCATCAGAACCCCCGGAATCACGACCCGCTGCAACCAGCCAACCCGCGGCGCCTTCGAATAGTAGTAGGCCAGGACAAGGATCAGCACCAGCTTCGCAAACTCCGATGGCTGGAACGCAAACGGCCCCAACGGAATCCACCGTTGCGCGCCCCGGCTGGTTTTCCCCTCGAACAGCACGTAGGCCAGCAGCACGAGGATGACCACATAGGCCGGATAGGCCAACCGTGCGATCCGATGGTAGTCCCAAACCAGCATGATGAAGAACGCGATCGACCCCAGGAAAATCCACACCAGCTGCTTGGCGAAAAACGGCAGCCCCGAACCGGTCTGGTCGTGGGTCACACTATAGATGGAAAGCACCCCGATCCCCAGAATAAGAAAGACCAACCCCAGAAATCGCAGATCGAAGTTATCGAACTCCCGCTTATCCATGACCCGATCAATCATCACGTTCCCGCCCTCGCCGATTCGGACGGCGCGGACGCCGCCTTATCGGCCCCCCCTGCCGGTGGCACATTCAACTTCACGTAGGTCTCGATTACTTCCTTCGCCAACGGCGCGGCCGCCGAGCCGCCATGTCCCATGTGCTCCGCCAGCACTGCAACGGCGATCTTCGGATGGTCCACCGGCGCAAAAGCCACGAACCAGGCATGATCGCGAAACTTCTTGGGAATATCCTGCTCGGGCCCCGTCCGCAAGGCCGCGGTTTGCGCCGTGCCCGTCTTGCCCGCGATGGTGACCAGCGGCGACTTGGCTCGCGTGGCCGTCCCTTCGGTGACGACGCCAGCGAGGGCCTGCTGGATCAATTCCAAATATTCCTGCTTGACGTTCAGACGACCCTTCTCGACCGGCGGCAACTTGTGCAACTCCGCCGTCTGCCGGTCTCTGATCGTCTGCACCAGTCGTGGTCGGAACGTCACGCCGTCGTTCGCCACCGTGCCGATCAAGCTCGCCATCTGAAGCGGCGTAACCGTGACATATCCTTGGCCGATCGAGGCGGAAATCGTCTCCCCCGGCAGCCACTGTTCGTTTTTCGCTTTCTGCTTCCAAGCCGAGGACGGCATGATCCCGACGCGCTCGGACGGCAATTCCACGCCGGTCTCTTCGCCCAACCCAAACTGATGCCCGAACTCCGCCATGGTGTCGATGCCCATTCGCTGCCCGACGGTGTAGAAATAGACGTCGCAGGAGTGGACGAGCGCCTTCCGCAAGTCCACTGCTCCATGGCCGCCCTTCTTCCAGTCGTGATACAAACGGCGGCCGAATTGATAGCCGCCGTTGCAAAACACCGTCGTCGACGGAGTGACGGTCTTCGACTCCAGCGCCGCCGCCGCCATCATCACCTTGAACGTGGAGCCTGGGGGATATTGCCCCTGCGAGGCGCGATTGTTCAGCGGACGACCTTCGTCCTGGACAATTTCCACCCACTGCTTGGCGGTCAACTCCCTGGACATAACGTTGGGGTCGAAGGCGGGACGGCTGGCCATCGCCAGGATGTCTCCGGTCGTCGGATCGAGCGCAACAATCGCTCCCGACTCCTGCCCCAACAAATCTTCGGCCACCTTTTGCAGTCGGGCGTCAATCGTCAGGTACAAATCGTCGCCGGCCTGCGGCTGGTCGACCGCTACCGATCGCTTTTCGTGACCCAGCGCGTCGACCTCGACACTTTTCTGCCCCGCTATGCCGCGAACTACACGATCGAAATACTTTTCGACGCCGTACTGGCCCACGATGCTCCCCTGGTGCAACTCGGCAAATTCCGGCTTCTCCAGCTGTTCCGCCGAAACTTCCCCGACATAGCCCAGCACATGGGAAGCCGTCGCACCATTGGGATAGTTCCGCTGTGATTCCACTTGGACCATGACACCCGGGAGATCGAGCCGGTGAGACTCGATCAGCGTCGCCTCGCGGAGCGTCAGCCGGTCCTTCACCTTGCGCGGGACCTGTTTGCCTCCCCGGACCGACAATTTCTTGCGCACCAGCTCCGGATCCAGGCCGATCAATTCAGAAAGCTGGGTGACGAGCTGCTCACGGTCCTTCACGTCCTCAAGCGAGACATAGAGGCTGAAACTCGGCACATTGTTGGCCAGCAGGACGCCGTTCCGGTCGTAGATCAACCCGCGAGCCGGTTCGAGAATCACGGAACGTGTACGATTGTTTTCTGAAAGATCGCGATAATAAGGTCCCTCGCGGATCTGCAGATGCCAGAGCCTCAGCGCGAGCAACGCGACGACCATCAGGAGCCCGATACGGAGGACGACCAGCCGTTTTTGCAGCTCGCCGAGATCAGAATCGTGTATGCCTGCCGTCGCCATCAGCTACCCGTCACGATTAGGAAAACCGATCTCTCGCATGCAACCGATCCACTATGAGGCGCTGGCTGGCCAGCCAGACCAAACCCGCTCCCAGTACCGCGTCCAGGCAAGCTTGCGGCAGCGCGATGGACTGCACCAACGACCAGACGTCGGAAAGATCGGCATGTTTGATCGAGAACGCCGTGACGATCCCACTCAACAGAGATAGGCAGAGCAATCCTATCGACAAAACCGTCGGCGTGACCATGGCCACCTGCCGGCCTAGCAGCCCAGCCAACAACCCTGCGCCGCCTTTCGTTACCAGACTGATCCACAATTCCCCCGCCGAATATATGTTGAGCACCCATCCGATGGCCAACCCGACCAACAGCCCTTCCAGTTCGCCGGCCAGAAGTCCGACGAACGCCGCCACGACTAGTCCGAGGTCCGGCGTCACCCCCCACAGGCTGGCATGCGGCAGGAGGCTCGTGTGCAGCGGCACGAGCACCAACACGAGGGCGAGATACAACAACCCTTTCATGGCTTCGGCTTTCCCGGCAAATCAAGTTTGCCGCTCGGAGGCGTCTGCTCGCCGTACGGCGCCTGAATCACGAGCACTTCTTCCAACCGAGCCAAGTCGACTTCGGGCGTCAACTCCGCCGTTTGAAACAGCGCGCCCTCTTCTTTCGCAATCGCGGTGATCGTGCCGATCGCCAGTCCGCGGGGGAATCCGCCGACCAGCCCCGATGTCACGATACGGTCGCCCTCCCGGACTCCGGAAAGCAACGGAATGTATTTCAGCTTGGCGCGGCCCTGCGGAGCGCCTTCGACGATGCCTTCGTCCCTGGTGCGCTGGATCAAACCGGCGATGGCATTGTTCGGATCGGTGAGCAGCAGCACGATCGATGTGGAGCCGCTGGTCTTCACCACCCGACCCACGACGCCGGCCGGCGTCACGACACCCATGTCTGGCTTGATGTCGTCGTTCTCACCCTTGTTGATGATTACCGCCTTATACCAATTGGTCGCGTCCTTCCCGATGACCTGAGCCGCGACCACCGTGGGAGCCGCCTGTTCCTTGAATTGCAGCAAGGCCGTCAGCCGCTCGGTCGCCGCCGCCGACTCACGGAGTTGGTTGTTTTGCCCGCGCAGCCACTCGAGATCCTCGCGCAGGCGCTGGTTTTCCTCTTGCACCTGCTGCAGCGCGACGTATCGCTGCCAGACACCGGAAATGCCGTTGTCGACGACGGACACCGCTTCGAGGGGCAGCCGCACAACCGAGCCAATGGGCCCGTCAAGATACTCGAGCAATCCTTGGGTTTGGCGGGGGAACAGGACGAGCGAGAGCACCAGGAGCACGAACGCCCCTAGCGCCCACCGCCTAGTATTGTAGGGAACACGCGAAATGGCCATCCACATCAATCAGGGATGGAACCTCACCGGAAGGTGTTAGCCTGCGACATGACCGCGACTTTGGCCAGCAGATCGAGCTCGTCGAGGATCTTCCCCACGCCCAACACCACTGAGGTCAGGGGATCGTCCACGGTGATGATCGGGAGATTCGTTTCCTCCCGGAAGCGAGTGTCCATGCCCTTCAGCAGGGAGCCGCCGCCGGTCAGCACGATGCCCCGATCGATGATGTCACCCGCCAATTCCGGCGGGGTGTTCTCGAGAGCCACCTTGATCGCGTTCACGATCGTTCCGATCGGTTCCTGCAGCGCTTCACGAACTTCCGCGTCATCCACCACCAAGGTGCGTGGGATGCCGGAAATCAGATCGCGCCCCTTAATCATCATCGTCTTGCGTTCCTCAAACGGGTAGGCGGACCCGATCTCAAACTTGATCCGTTCCGCCATATGCTCGCCGATGAGGAGGTTATATTTCTTCTTGATATAGTTCATGATCGCATCGTCCATGCGATCGCCAGCCACCTTGACCGACTCGCTGTACACGATCCCGCCCAACGAAATCACGGCAATGTCGGTGGTGCCGCCACCAATGTCCACCACCATGTTGCCGGACGGTTCGGTAATCGGAAGACCCGCGCCGATCGCCGCGGCCACCGGCTCTTCGATCAGATAGACTTCGCGCGCGCCGGCCAGTTCGGCCGAATCCCGCACCGCACGCTGTTCGACCTGAGTGATTCTGGACGGCACCCCGATGATGATGCGCGGCCGCACGAAGGCGCTCCGGTTGTGCGCCTTCTGGATGAATCGTTTCAACATCTGCTCGGCCATCTCGAAGTCGGCGATGACGCCTTCCTTCATCGGCCGAACCGCGACGATATTGCCGGGCGTGCGGCCCAGCATCTTCTTGGCATCCGCCCCCACGGCGAGCACCTTTTCCGTTTTCTTTTCCACGGCGACCACGGAAGGCTCGTTCAGCACGATCCCCTTGCCGTGGACATACACCAAGGTGGTGGCGGTCCCGAGGTCGATCGCCAGATCGTTGGAGAACCAACCGAAAATGTCGCTTGCAAAGCCCACGGTACCTCTCCCTCTGCGTGTTTAGTCCGGAAGCGCCAATCGCCCGGCGTCCAACACTTGTGTTCCTGCGAGTTCGTCCCCGAGACGGCGCCCCTGTTCGTTCCCGACGATCAGGACTGCTTCGAAGGCGACGACGACCGCGGCCACGATCCACCCGACATAAGGAACCGCAAAAGCCAATTGCGCGGCCGCAAACGGGATGTTGCGGATGATCGACTCCCGAAATCCTGCTGCATCACGTGTGTCCGGAAGAATCGTCTGAAGACCGATGAGTCGTTTCCCAATACTGCGTCCTCCGGCAAACCCGTCGGCGACCAGGATGTAGGCCAGCCCGGCGAGGAACCCCACCGGATTGATCACCTCGGCTGCGGCAGCCGCGAGGAAGCAATCGATCATCTTGGCAATGCAGCGGTTGAGTACCTCTGCCTTCGGGTACATCCCGGGACCGAACGGATGACCCCCACCACTCTCGCTTGCCAAGGATTCTCCTTACAATATGTTGCAAAGTATAACAAATTCGACTATCTAGCACAAACGAATCGCCATTCCGTTGCGGGTCCGTCGAGAACCTCCGTCTCCGAGGGTTTCCAGGCTTACCGCGCTTGCCTTTGCCGGGTCTGCTGAGTACAATCCCATTCCACTTTTTTTGCACTAAGGAACGCGCCGATGATCAAAGTCCTCCGGTTCGCCAACGAAAAATACCCCTGGTTCCTCGCGTCGGTGATGGGGCTGATCGTCATCACGTTCGTGGTCGGCATGGGTTGGTGGGGATTCGGCGAACAACGCGGCAGCGTCGTCGCTTCGGTCGGTGAGTTGAACGTCGGACTCGACGAATTCAAGCGCGCCTATGAAAACTCGTACCGTTTCTACAAGGACAAACTGCCCGGAGAGTTCAAGGACGAAACGATCAAGCAATTCATCGTCGAACAGCTCATCGAAAACCGCATCTGGTTGATCGCGGCCAAGGACATGGGCCTGAGCGTGTCCGAGGAAGACCTGCGGGAGTCCATCCTGCAGATTCCCGACTTTCAGAAAAACGGCACGTTCGATCCGGAGGTTTACCAGCGCCTGCTCGCAGCCAACCATCTGACTCCGGCCATGTTCGAAGCCATTCAGGCCAAAGAACTATTGAGCAATCGTGCCAGGATCATCATCACCGAAGCCGTCTCGCTGACTCCCACGGAACTTGCCGAAGCCCAGGCCCTGGCGCTTCGCCAGCCGGAAGCAGACCCGGCGAAGGCCGCCGCCGCTAAAGATCGCGCCATACAGGAAGTGCTAGCCCAAAAACAGCAGCGCGCCCTGATGGCCTACACTCAGTCACTCAAAGCCTCGATCCCGATCAAGATTCATCGGGAACTGCTCTAACGCCTCCGCTCGAGCGTTGATCCGCCCGAAGACGCCCGCCACCGGATTTCAGACTGTCTCGTCGTTCAACTTTGCGAGAATCAGCATTGCGTCGCCGTAGCTGTAGAACCGGTACCGCTCCCGCAGCGCCTCTTTGTAGGCTTCACGCAGAAACTCCTTGCCCGCAACGGCGGACACGAGCATGAGGAGTGTGGTTTTGGGCAGATGGAAGTTTGTGAGTAGGGCGTCGATCACGCGAAAGGAAAAACCGGGTGTGATATAGAGCGTGGTCTCCCCCTGATAGGGCAGGAGTTCACCCCCCTGCGCGGCCGATTCCAGCGCCCGCACGACCGTCGTGCCGACCGCCACGACCTTCCCTCCTGCCCGCTTCGTACGGGCGATCGCCTCGACGGTTTCCCCGCCCACCTCGACGGACTCGCCGCCCATCCGATGGTCTTCGATGCGCTCGACCGTCACGGGCTTGAACGTCCCGATCCCGACATGCAGCGTCACACGAGCCAGGGCGATCTTCCGTTCTGCCAACCGGTCCACAAGTCGAGGGGTAAAATGCAGGCCCGCTGTCGGAGCGGCGATCGCCCCTTCGGTTCCGGCAAACACGGTTTGATACCACTCGCGATCCTGCTCCGTCGGCGTTCGCTTGATGTAGGGCGGTAGCGGCATCCGTCCATACCGCTCGAAGAGCACGGAAGCGGTCAACTCCCCCTCGAGCCGCACGATCATGTGGCTTTCATCCCGAGATTGAACGATCAGCCAGGCGTTCGGCCCAACGTCAATCCGTTGGCCGGGGCGCAGCGTGCCTTTCATCAGCACGGCCCAGAGACGATCGGCCAGCTCCTTGACAAACAATACTTCGACGACGGTGCCGGAGGGTTGCTTGCGGCCAAGGACTCTCGCAGATCTGACTTTGGTATCGTTCACCACGAGCAAATCGCCGGTCTGCAAGAGGGTCGGCAAGTCGTCGATCCGACGATGCGCCAAGGTCCGATGCGACGGATCCAGTACGAGCAGTCTGGCTTGATCGCGCGGCAGCACCGGCTCGGAGGCGATGAGGGACGGGTCGAAGGGAAAATCGAACTCGGACAGCAGCATCAGGAACTTGGCGAGGCCGGCGCTTTGGTCAACGCCATGTCCTGCAGTTCGGTGTCGGGATAGTAGTAACGCAGAATCGTCGAGAATGGATAGCCCAACTCCGCCAGTTCTTTCGCCCCCCACTGGCACATGCCGACGGCATGGCCTGCCCCATACCCAGATACGATGATGTCCGGTCCAACGGATTCGATTGTGAACTGTGTGCTGGGAACGATCATGTAGCCGACCGCCTTCCGGAGTTCTTCCCCGCGCAGCAGCAACTCGCCTTGCGAATGGATCACCCGGAGCGTCACGACGCGACCGCCGCGACTCATGGAGGTCGGCACAATGTCCGTGATCGCTCCGACCGGAAACCCTTGCTGCCGCAGATTCTGCTCGAGCTGCTCCCGCTTGAACGAAGCGGTCCATTGATAATAGGGAGACGCCAAATCGAAGGGGCATTCCACCCCCTTGAGATAGGGATATTCTTTGGCCCAGACGTTGATGGCATCTTCCGTCAGTCCGGCCGCCGTGGAAGAAAAGGCTGCATAGATCGGCGCACCCTGATAGGTGAGCACCAGACCCCGCGTCTCGTCGACCGCCTTCAGTACCGCTTGGTCAACGCCGGTTTTGCCCTTGTAGACCTGATCCTGCACGCTGGCGACGACATCGTAATCCCGCGTCGCGCTTAGCATCTGTTGATACAATGCATAGGTCCGCGCTGCGACCGCCTGGGCCTTCAGCATTTCCGGGTGCCAAGCCGAGTTGACCTCGGAAGGCACCACCCCCTTGACGTACTCCTCCAAGTCCACCTGGTTGATGACCAGAAAACCGCCGTCCCGCCGCACCACGTGAACCACCCCGCTGACGGGAAATGCCGCCCGCTGTTGATCCGCGCCCTTCGGCTGTCCGGCAGTCTTCCCGTTCGCCTTCATCAAGGTCAGCTGGAGACCCCGCTCGCCCCCCTTGAGGGTCAAATGGCCGTGGATCGTCCTCGACCCGTTGATCATGAAACCTTTTCCTGATGGAACGATCTGCACCGTCGACCTGATCGCTCGCCCGTGGCGGCTCTCATCGCCGATCCAAACCGGCCCGTCGGCCTGCGCTTCCAGTTTGAGCACCTCCGCGCCGAGGAGTACACGCAACGACTGCGCTGCGTGGCCTGGTAGCGGCAGACTGAGCCCCAAAGCGACAAGGAGACACGCCCCTCGCGCACTCACGCCCTTACCGGCTATCGTCGGAATAACCATGATAGGAGATAGAATACCAGACTCAGCAGCAGGCTGAGGACCACGCTGGTTCCGAGGGGAATGTAGAAACTGAAATTCTCCCGTTTGATCGAGATATCACCTGGGAGCTTACCGATCCACCCGAAGAGAGTACCGAGTAGCGGAACCCGATCGACCAGCACCAGCAGCAATCCGATCCCCCCCAGCAACGCACCCAGACCGATGAGTAGTTTCCCGAGACTGCTCCATTCCATCGTCAGCCCGCAATGAGGCACTCGGCAATTTGCACCGCGTTGAGTGCCGCGCCCTTGCGGAGATTGTCGGACACAACCCAGAGGTTGAGCCCGTTCGTCACGGATTCGTCTTCCCTGATGCGACCGACATACACGTCGTCCTTCCCGGTCGCATCAAGCGGCATGGGGTAGAGCTTCCTGGTGGGATCGTCGTACACCAAGACGCCTGGCATCGCCGCCAGCGCGGCGCGGGCTTCGTTCGGGTTCAAGGGCCGTTCCAGTTCGACGTTGATCGCCTCCGAGTGGCAGCGCAGCACCGGTACTCGCACCGTCGTCGCCGTCACCCGCAAGTTCGGTGTGTCGAGAATCTTCCTGGTTTCTTTGGCAATCTTCACTTCTTCCGAGCAATCCCCGCCGTCATTGAACGAGCCGATGTGCGGCAAGAGGTTAAAGGCGATCTGATAAGGATACACCTCGGCTTTGGCGTCCCGAAACGCCAGCAGGTCCTTCGTCTGTGTCATCAACTCATCCATCGCAGCCGCACCTGTTCCCGACACGGACTGAAACGTCGTCACGACGACGCGCTTGACTCCGACGGCGTCCCGCAGCGGCTTCAGGGCCATGACCAGCGGAGTCGTTGTGCAATTGGGGATGGAGACAATGCCGCGCGGCATCGAGAGGAGCGCCCGGGCGTTCACCTCCGGCACGACCAGCGGGACATCCTGCTCCATACGAAAGACCCCGCTGTCGTCGATGACCACAATGCCGGCTGCGCCCAGTTTCTGCCCATACTCACGGCTGATGGCATCGGTCGCCGAGATCAGCGCGAAGTCCACTCCGGCGAACGACGATTCTGGCGTCAGTTCTTCGACCTTCCACTCCTTGCCTTGGCAAGACAGGACTCCGCCGGCCGAGCGCTTCGATGCGAACAATCGCAGTGACGCCAGGGGGAACTTTCGTTCCTCCAGGATGTCGAGCGTTTCTTTTCCTACGGCGCCCGTCGCGCCGAGAATCGCCACCACATATCCGGCTTTCTTCTTCAACATGCCTGCTCCTACAACGCAATCTCCCGAATCCGATGATTGAAGGTGTCGGCGATCAACAGCCACCCCTGCGGGTCAACGACGATTCCGAAGGGATAGCTCAAGCTCGCCTCCAACGCCACGCCTCCGTCTCCCCCATAATTGGCGATACCGACACCGGCCACTCGTTCCAGCTTACCCGTTGAACGATCCCAGCGCCGTACGAGGTGATTGTCGGAATCGGTGATATACAGGTTGCCTTCCGCGTTCACGGCAATACCCGACGGCCTCGAGAGGCTGGGAGAAGGCGCTTCCACGGCGCCTTGATATCGATATTCTCCACCATCTCCCACCACGGTCCGAATCACACCGGTAACGGGATCGACCGCTCGAATCCGGCCGTTGAACGTATCGGCGATGTAGAGCGTTCCGTCCTGGCCGAGGGCCAAGCCGCTGGGGCCGGCCAAAGAGGCCTCCACGGCTGGAATCCCATCGCCGCTGTAGGAAGCCGTTCCGGTTCCGGTGACCGTCCGGATCACACCTGAATCGAGATCCACCACCCGTATGCGGTTATTGTTCTGATCGGCAATATACAACAGCGCCCCGTGCACCGCGAGGGCCGCCGGTTCATTGAGTCCCGCCGCCGTAGCCGGTCCACCATCTCCGCCGAATCGTGGCTGCCCTACGCCGGCGATCGACGTGATCATACCGCTCTTAGCTTCGATCCGGCGCACACGGTGATTCATCGTGTCGGCGATGTAGATGTTCCCCTGGCGGTCAACCGTCACGGCTGTCGGGAAGTTCAGGATGGCTCGACCGGCCGGTCCTCCATCGCCGCCATATCGCTTGGCGGCCACGGCCCCGTTCACCACATATCGGACGGTCCCGCTCAAGTCTGTCTGCTGCGCGAATGCTCGCTCACCCGCGATAGCCTGATCGTCGAAGGGATCGTCGCTTTCAGCAACAGGAGACGCCGCCGTGCCCTGGCTGATCGGCTGACTGATTTGCTCAATCCCTGCTCCGACAAGCGTCCGGATGATTCCTGTAGACCGATCAACCACCCGCAAGGCATGGTTCTCGGAATCGGCGACGAGCAGATGCCCCTGCCCGTCAAGCGTGAGCGCTTTAGGCTCGTTGAGACAGGCCGCTGTTGCAGGACCACCGTCTCCGGAGAGCCCCGGTTCCCCGCTCCCTGCGATCGTCCTGATGACCGCGACGCTGAGACCAGCCCCCACTGCCCGCCCCCCTAGTTCAGGTTCCGGAGGATCGCATCCCCCATTTCGGTCGTGCCAACGATCCGCGCCCCAGGGCTCTGGATGTCCTTGGTGCGATAGCCGAGGTCCAACGTCTTCACGATCGCCTGCTCGATCAGCAGAGCTTCCTTGTCGAGCTTAAAGGCGTAAGACAACAGCATGGCAGCCGAGGCGATCGTCGCGATCGGGTTGGCGATATTCTTCCCGGCAATATCCGGGGCACTGCCATGGATCGGCTCAAACAGCCCGACTTTGGCTCCCACGCTTGCCGAGGGCAACATGCCGATCGAGCCGGTCAGCATCGCCGCTTCGTCGCTCAAAATGTCGCCGAACATGTTGTTGCAGACCATGACGTCGAATTGGCGCGGATTGCGGACCAACTGCATCGCGGCATTGTCCACATAGATGTGGTTGAGCTCGACGTCCGGATAACCCTTCTGCACCTCGATCATCACACGGCGCCATAGCTCGGACGACTCGAGCACATTGGCCTTATCGACCGATGTGACTTTCTTCTTCCGTTTGCGCGCGGCCTCGAAGGCAACGATACCGATGCGGCGGATTTCCTCGGTCGTGTAGACCTCGGTGTTTACGCCTCGCTCTTCCCCGTTCGGCAACTTTTCAATGCCCTTCGGCTTGCCGAAATAGATCCCGCCGGTGAGCTCCCGCACCACGAGAATGTCGATCCCGTCTACCACTTCCTTCTTGAGGGTCGAGGCATCGGCCAGGTTCGGATAGAGCTTGGCCGGCCGGAGATTCGCATAGAGCCCCAAGGCCTCTCGGATTCCGAGCAGTGCCCGCTCCGGCCTTAAACTGTAGTCGAGTCCTTCCCACTTGGGTCCGCCAACCGCGCCTAACAAGACCGCATCGCTCTGCTTGGCGAGGGTCAAGGTATCGTTCGGCAGCGGCACACCGACCTTGTCGATCGCCTGGCCACCGATGTCCGCATTCGTGAACTCGAACGAGTGGCCGAACTTCTCGCCCACCGCCTTCAACACCTTCACCGCTTCGGGAACGATCTCCCGTCCGACCCCATCGCCCGCCAACACTGCAATCTTCGCCTTCACGCTTTCCTCCCTGTTCCTCAAATCGAAGCGGGCTGCTCGGAAGCCCTGTACTGCGCGCATGCACCGAGCACAGCCCTTGCTGTCACCATTCGATCAATCCGAGTGCGCGGTGCGCGAGCACAAAGAGCTCCGAGCAGACCGCTACTCCAATACTCGCTCGTCTTCGGGCTTCCAAGCCGGATCAACGAGACAGAGAAATTCGATGTCGGAGGGCCCGGTATTCTCCAACGACTGCTTACCACCCGGCGGCACGTATAGCGTCATACCGGCTTCGACATTCGTCACTTGGTCGTCGATCAGGAACCGCCCCTTGCCGGCGATGAAGTAGTAGACCTCCGATGAGTCGAGGATGTGCCACTTCGACCGTTGCCCAGGCCCGAGCGTGCCATGGGCCAGGCTGTACCCCAGTTTCAGCTGATGCTTGGCTGGATGGAAGATCTCGCGGAGGTTCGTATGGTCCCCGGCCAGAAACACCGGGCGATCCGCTGGCGTCACCTTGAACACGGGACAGTCCTCTGTACAGCCGACAGAAAGCCTCGACTGTACAGTGGCCCAGTCCGCTAAATCAAGTTCACCTTCTGCTCACCCTGCGCCTGCTTGGCCGCCAAATAGGCCAATTTATTCAACGCACTCAGATAAGCTCGGGCCGAGGCCGTAATGATGTCGGTATCGGCTCCATGCCCCGAGACCGTCCGGCCATCCTCCTGGACCCGGACCGACACTTCACCCTGTGCGTCGGTACCGCCGGTGATGGCCTTCACCACGTACATGAGCAGCTTGCTCTTGGTCTGGGTGATGGCCGCGATCGTGCGGTACACCGCATCCACCGGACCGTCCCCGGTCCCGGTCTGGGCGATCGACTTCCCGTCGATCTCGAGTTCCACTGTTGCCGTCGGCACCTGATCCGTCCCGCTCTTCACACTGAACGACTTCAACGTGATGCGGTCCGCCATCTTGGCCAATTCTTCCGATACGATCACCTCGAGATCCTCCTCGAAGATTTCCTTCTTCTGATCGGCCAGTTTCTTGAACCGCTCGAACGCATGGTTCACTTCTTCATCCGTAAGCTTGTATCCCAATTCTTCGAGCCGCTGCCGGAAGGCATGGCGTCCCGAGAGCTTGCCCATGACCATCTTGCTCTCGACCAACCCGACGGACTCGGGCCGCATGATTTCATACGTCGTCTTGTCTTTCAGCAGACCATCCTGATGAATACCGGACGCATGGGCAAATGCGTTCGCCCCGACGATGGCCTTGTTGGGCTGCACGACCATGCCCGTGATCTTGCTGACCAACCGGCTGGTCTTCGAAATTTCTTCCGTATGGATCTTCGTATCGGCGTGATAGAGATCCTTCCTGGTTCTGAGCCCCATCACGATCTCTTCCAACGACGTGTTGCCGGCCCGCTCGCCGATGCCGTTGATCGTGCACTCGACTTGTCCGGCCCCTTCGGTCACGGCGGCTAAGCTGTTGGCCACAGCCAAACCCAAGTCATTGTGACAGTGGACGGAGATCACCGCCTTCCCACTGTTGGGCACATGCTTCTTGATGCCGCCGATCAGCTTGCCGAACTCTTGCGGGATGGCATAGCCGACCGTGTCGGGGATGTTCACCGTACCAGCCCCAGCCGCAATCACCGCCTCGATCACTTCGTAGAGATAGGCCGGATCGGATCGGCTGGCGTCCATCGGCGAAAACTCGACGTCCTCGACATAGCTCCGAGCCAACTTCACCATTTCGACCGCACGCTTCTTCGCCTCTTCGCGCGTCATCCGAAACTGGTGTTTCAAATGGATGTCCGACGTCGAGAGAAACGTGTGGATGCGGACCTTGGGCGCACCTTTTAAGGCTTCCCAGGCTCGCGTGATGTCCTCCGGACGGGCCCGGGCCAAGCTGCAGATCGTCGGCCCTTCCACTTCTTGCGCAATCCGGTGCACAGCGTCGAAGTCGCCGGGAGAACTATAGGCGAAGCCCGCCTCGATGATGTCCACGCCGAGGCGCGCCAGCTGTTTGGCCACCATGACTTTTTCTTCAACGTTCATGCTCGCGCCTGGAGATTGTTCCCCGTCGCGCAACGTCGTGTCGAAAATTCTGATCATGCGTGTGGTCATGGCGTCACCTCTTCTCCCGTTTTACCCCTAAAAACACAAAAGCCTCCATCCCTGCAGGGACGAAGGCTTGACGCACTCCGTGGTACCACCCTGTTTCGGTGTTGAACGACCGACCGGTCATTCCCACCCTTCGTTCGGCCCGTGACGGGGGCAAGGCGGAATCCATTACTCTCGGTTCACGGATTCGGCTCGGAGGCCAGTTCAGCAACGCGTCGATTGGCTCGCACCACCCGCCAATTCTCTCACAACGTACGCGACTTGCTTACTATTCCTCGTCGTCGCCACTACAACTTCGACTCAGACACCGACTGCTCGATCTTGCCGGCGGGACGTTTGCCAAACGCCTTGGCGATCATCCCGATGACCCGCTCGGTCGGACCCAAGAGCGCATACCCGGCGAAGACTACAAATAACATAACCTGGGGCCAGGCTGCTACCATCATCAAGGCCAGGATGCCCCAGACCAGATAGGTAATGTGGCGGCCGCCCTTGAATTTCAGGTCCTTAAAGCTCCGATACTTGATCGTGCTGACCATCAGGAACGACAGGGACAGCGTGATGACCAACACGAGCATCGGCTTGATTTCCGCGCCCATGCGAACCGCGTGGTGGTCGAAAATCACCAACGACGCCACGACCCCGGCCGCAGCCGGAATAGCCAACCCAGTGAAATATTTGCTGTCCGACAAGGCCACGGTGGAATTAAATCGCGCTAAACGCACCGCCCCCATCGCGACATAGGCGAACATCACCGCGATACCGAACGTGCCCTGTCCGTTCAGCGCCCACGAGTACAGCAGCAGGCCGGGGGCCACGCCGAACGACACCACATCCGACAACGAATCGTACTCCAGGCCGAAGTGGCTCGTGCTGTTCGTCAAGCGAGCGGACTTCCCGTCCAGGACGTCGAAAATCATCGCGACAAGGATCGCCACCGCCGCGGCCAGGTAGTTCGCGTTGAACACCGAAAGAATGGCGAACACGCCGCAGAAGAGATTCCCCGTCGTAAACAGATTGGGGATCAAATGCATCGCCGCCTTATGCCGCTTCCCGCCCTTTGCGAACGACTGCCGAAGGCCAGTGGTTTTCATGCCAATACCCCCAAAAGGGTTTCTCCGCCTTTCACGCGATCACCGACCGACACGGTGAGGGTCGTCCCCAGCGGAAGGAACGTGTCCATGCGGGACCCGAACCGGATTAATCCGAACCGTTCGCCCCGTACCGCCCGGTCGTTCGGCTTGACCCAACAGACGATCCGTCTGGCAATCAAACCCGCCACCTGCACGCACAACACCTTCGCACCTTCCGCCGACTTGATCAGGAGCGCATTCTGCTCGTTTTTCAACGTCGCATCCGGACGGCTGGCGACCAGAAACAGCCCCGGCTGATACTGCACGTCCTCGACCGTCCCCTCGCAGGGCATCCGGTTGATGTGGACGTCGAACACGTTCAGAAAAATGGTCACGCGAACCGCGCGGTCTTTCAGATACCGCGGTTCGAATTCCTCTTCGATCGCGATGACCTTACCGTCGCCCGGCGCGACGACCAGGCCTCGCCCCTGAGGAATCGTACGCGGCGGATTCCGGAAAAACCACGCCGTAAAGAGCATCAGTCCGGCGGCCACGACTGCCGACCCCGTCCAGCCGAGCCAGCTTGCCGCCAGTGTAGCGCCGGCGCCGGCGCCGATGAAGGGAAATCCTTCTTTCGCAAAGGGGACGCCGACGGCACGATCAGCCACAGGTTGCTCGGGCCTCAGTTCTTATTCTTGTCGACCAGCTGGTCTTTCTTCAGCCAGGGCATCATGGCGCGCAGTTTAGCGCCGACCGCTTCGATCGGATGGGCTTCGCCCTTGGCCAGCAAGGCATTGTAGACGGGGCGGTTGGCCTGATTCTCCAGCACCCACTCCTTGGCGAATTGGCCCTGTTGGATCTCTGAGAGAATCCGTTTCATTTCCTGCTTGGTCTGTTCCGTCACCACGCGTGGCCCCCGCGTGACGTCACCGTACTTCGCGGTCGTGCTGATCGAGTAGCGCATATTCGCGATCCCGCCTTGATAGATCAGATCTACGATCAGCTTCACTTCGTGCAGACATTCAAAATAGGCCATCTCGGGCGAGTACCCGGCTTCGACCAGGGTCTCGTACCCGGCTTGAATCAGCGAGGTGAGACCGCCACACAGCACCGCCTGCTCGCCGAAGAGATCGGTTTCTGTTTCTTCCCGGAAGTTCGTCTCAATGATGCCGGCCCGTCCACCCCCGATAGCGCTGGCATAGGCCAACCCGACCTGCTTCGTCATGCCGCTCGGATCTTGATGGATCGCGAGCAGACAGGGAACGCCGCTCCCTTTCGTATACTCTGATCGTACCAAATGCCCAGGACCTTTAGGGGCCACCATGAAGACGTTGATGGTCGGAGCCGGCAGGATCTGCCCGAAGTGAATGTTGAATCCATGGCCGAACGCCAGGAAGGACCCCGGCTTCAGATTGGGGGCCACCTCTTGCCGGTAGATCGCCGCCTGCGCTTCGTCCGGCGCCAGGATCATCACGACATCCGAGGCCTTCACTGCATCGGCCACCGGCATGACCTTCAACCCGCTTTGCTCGGCCTTCCGCCAGGAACTGCCTTCTCGCAGGCCGATCACGACCGACACGCCGCTTTCCTTCATATTGAGCGCATGCGCATGGCCCTGGCTGCCGTAGCCGATGACGGCGACTTTCTTGCTCTTGATCTGTTGAAGGTCGGCATCCTTGTCGTAGTAAATCTTCATCGCGGCTCCTCGCTGACGTGAATGAATGTGACGGCCGAATCGGGCAGTGGCTACTCGCGGGCAACCTTCTTGGGCTGCGCCGTCGCGGGACGGACCGGCTCGCGTGCGACCGCCACGCGCCCCGTCCTCGTGATCTCCTTGATCCCCAACGGCTGCAACAGGTTGATGATGGCTTCGATTTTCTTCGGATCGCCGGTGACCTCGATCGTATACGTCGTCGGCGTCGAATCGATGACGTTGGCGCGGAAAATGTCGGCGATGCGCAAGGCCTCGGCCCGATCTTCCTGCTTGGCATGCACCTTGATCAACGCCGTCTCCCGAGACACGAAATCGCTCTCGTTCAAATCGACGACCTTGATCACGTCAATCAGCTTGTTCAGCTGCTTCACAATTTGTTCCACGATGCGTTCGTCCCCGGAGGTAACGATCGTCATTTGCGACATCGAGGGATCGAGCGCGGGAGCGACCGACAGGCTCTCGATGTTGAATCCCCGCCCGCTGAACAGACCGGCGATCCGGGACAACACACCGAACTTATTCTCCACTGTCACCGAAATGATGTGTTCCATATCCGTTAGGCCGTCAAAATCGTATCTTTGTCCTGCGGAGCCACTTTGTCGCTGCCGCTCTGTTTCTGCTTCAACTCCGGCGGATCTTCCAGGATCATCTCATGGTTACAGCCGCCGGCCGGAATCATCGGATACACGTTCTCGAAGGGATGCGTCGGCACGTCGACGATGACCGGTCCCTTCACCGCGATCGCTTCCTTCAGCACGTTCTCAAGATCGCCCACCTTCCCAGCCCGCAATCCGACGGCGCCGTAGGCTTCCGCGAGTTTGACGAAGTCCGGTGTCGTATCCAGATAGCTGGACGCATACCGTCCTTCGTAGAACAGGTCCTGCCACTGCCGAACCATGCCGTGGAACCGGTTGTTGAGGATGATGATCTTCACCGGTAGTTTGTGCACCACCGCAGTCGCCATTTCCTGCATGTTCATCTGGATGCTGCCGTCGCCGGCGATGCAAAGCACCAGCCGGTTCCGAAACGCCGCCTGCGCCCCCATGGCCGCCGGGAACCCGAACCCCATCGTGCCCAGACCGCCGGAGGTCAGCCACCGATTGGGCTTGGCCAGCTTGAAGTACTGAGCCGCCCACATCTGATGTTGGCCGACGTCGGTCGACACGATCGGATCGAGATCTTTGGTCAGCTCATAGAGCCGCTTGATTACTTGTTGCGGCTTGATCGGCCCGTCCTTCTCCTGCTGAAACACTAGCGGATGGGCCCGCTCCCACTCGCGGATCTGCTCCCACCAGGCGCGGCGAAGCTCTTTCTGTTCACCGTTTACGGTGGCCTTCAGGATCTGATTCAGCTCGCGCAGGACCGCCTTGCAATCGCCGACAATCGGGATATCGACGTGAATATTCTTCCTGATTGAAGTCGGATCAATGTCGACATGGACGATCTTGGCGTGCGGGCAAAACTCCGACACCTTGCCCGTGACACGATCGTCGAACCGCGCGCCGATGGCAATGACGAGATCGGAATAATGCATGGCCATGTTGGCCTGATAGGTCCCATGCATGCCCAACATGCCGAGCGACTGGGGATGTTCGCCGGGGAAGGCCCCGAGCCCCATCAGGGTCATGTCTACCGGGATTTGGGTCAATTCGGCCAACTCGATCAATTCCTTCGACGCACCGGAGAACACAACGCCCCCGCCGACGTAAAGAATCGGCTTCTTGGCCTTCATGATCGCTTCGGCCGCCTGCTTGATCTGCCACTTATTCCCCTCGTAGGTCGGGTTATACCCGCGGATCGAGACGGAATTGGGGTAGTTGAACTCTGCTTTGTCCATCGACACGTCTTTGGGAATATCGACCAACACCGGTCCCGGACGCCCGGTGGTGGCGATATAGAACGCTTCTTTGATCGTCGAGGCCAGATCGTTCACATCTTTTACGAGAAAGTTGTACTTGGTGCAGGGCCGGCTCAACCCGACATTGTCGGCCTCCTGAAAGGCATCGTTCCCGATCAAGCTGGTAGGAACCTGCCCGCTGAAACAGACGAGGGGCACGGAATCCATGTAGGCATCCGCCAACGCGGTGATGACATTGGTCATGCCGGGGCCGGAGGTCACGAGACAGACGCCGGCCTTACCGGTCGCCTTGGCATAACCTTCCGCCATGTGACCCGCTCCTTGCTCGTGGCGGGTGAGCACGACTTCGATGTCTTTCTGTTGATGGAGCATGTCGAAAATCTTGAGCACGACGCCGCCAGGCAACGCGAAGATCGTCTTCACGCCCTCGCGCTTCAGACATTCGATGAAAATTTCCGCGCCTGTGAGCTTCATAACATGGCCTCCTCTCCTCTTCCGTGGGCAGCACGGTAGGAGACTCTCCGCTCAACCGAGAATCACAAAAAACACCACCACGGATAATTCAGAATTTTTCTGAAATATCAATGAGAAAGATGCGAGATCCTAGCATCCTGCCTACGTCAGGTCAATAGGTCCACCTGGAGGGATTCTCTTATGGGAGTTGCATGCGCTGACTCGGAAATTAGACCCCGAAGGGGCGCGATGGAGGAGACCTATAAGCCGGATTCTGTCCCGCTTGGGATGTGCTCCCAGGCGGGGGTAATCATTTCTCTGGGATTCGAGTTGCCTCGAACCTCGAGCGACCTACCCGAAGACCTCAGCCGGGCCAGCCGGTCGCCGAAACTCCGAAGAGTCTCGGCAGGTGTCTTCCTATTTGGCCTTGCATCGGGCGACGCTTACCCTGCCGGTGATGTCGCCATCCCCGCGGTGGGCTCTTACCCCACCGTTTCACCCTTACCTGATCCGCAGCGACTAGATTGGGGTCCCGTCGCGTTGGCCATCGGCGGTCTGTTCTCTGTGGTGCCGGTGTCGGATCGCTCCGCCTGGACGTTATCCAGCGCCCTGCCCATGAAGTCCGGACTTTCCTCTTGAGCGTTGCCACCCAAGCGATCACCCAGTCTTCTCCCTCGCGCTTGATCAGTATAGAAAATGCCTGCTGGGGTTGCAAGGAGTCGAGAGGAGAGAGCGGAAGTCTCTAGTCACCGGCGGTGCGGAGCAAGGTGATCGATTCCTTCCACTTAGCCTCTTTGCCGGTAGAAGGAACAAGCCGCTCCACGAGTGAGGTTAGACGACGCTGGTCATCTTTCGAGGAACGGATGAACTCCACGCCGACTCTGGTGCTGTCGACCCACCGGACTGCCGCAAGCGGCACATCCATCGGCATGATCTGGTCAGAAAGGAACAGCCGGACCTGGACATAGTCGCCGACTTTGAAGGTATGCACGCCTTCGATCAGGCAACCTGGAAGGGAAACGTCCAGCACCTGGCCCTCACAAAAGGCCTTTTCACCGGCCACAATAGCCTTACAGGTAAAAGCGACACGTGGACCGTATCGACTGACCATATGGTGACCAGCCTCCCTGGACCCTTTACGTATCTACATTCTCGCATACTTGTCGGAACCTTCCATCCCTACTGAAGTATCGCCTATTGCCACGTAGGAATGTCAGGTAACACTGATTCGTAAGCTGTTGATTTTACATTGAATGCCAACTCCACAGTGACTGTGGAGAGGCTGGCTGGTGACGGCTATCGACTTATGGCAGGCAAGTCGGCAGCTGGCACCGACTGTCTGGACTGGTAGATGCCCATGGCTTCCGGCATCCATTTCTTGAGCTGTTCAATTCTGGTTTCGTGACTCGGATGGGTGGACATGAATTCAGCCGGAGATCCCCCTCCAGACATTTGTGCCATCCGCTCCCACAAGGCGACGGATTCGCGCGGATCGTAGCCGGCATCGGCAGCCAGCAGAATGCCGATGTAATCCGCTTCGGATTCATGTTTGCGGCTAAACGGTAGCAACACTCCCACCTGCGCACCAGCCCCTAGCGCGGCCATCGTGAGCTGCCCTACCCCGCCCCCCCCTGCTGCACCGGCCGCGGCGCCAAGCACTTGCAACCCCACATTGGTCAATTGGCCCTGACTCATCCGTTCAGCCCCATGACGCGCTAGGGCATGGACGACTTCGTGCCCCATGACCGCCGCCAGACCAGCTTCCGTCTTGGCCACCGGGAATATCCCTGTGTAGACGGCCATCTTCCCACCGGGAAGCGCAAAGGCATTGGCGGTTTTATCGTCTTTGATCACCGTGACTTCCCATTGGAACTGTTTCGCCATGTCGGCGTACTTTGAACGCTTGGCCGCCTCGACGATCCGGGCAGCGATGCGCTTGACTGGTTCGATCTCCCGGGGATCTTGTGACGGCTTGAGTTTGGGATCACTCCGCACCTGGTCGTATGCCTGCGCCCCCATCTGCATCTCTTGGGCCACTGATGTCATCAAGAGCTGGGACCGTCCGGTATAGGGATTCGTTTCGCACCCGTTCGTCAATGCCAACAGCAGAAGCATCGCACTAAACCCGATGGTGTGCTGGACTCTCGACCGTGAGGCACGCATGGCATCCTCCCTCAGACCGGTTCACTTCCTCGTGAATTGACCGCCCCTCAAGGCTCTGTTAGATTACCGCGCCGGCCATCAGAAATTCCACTAGGGCATCCCCGCAGCTCATGTCCCGAGCCTCCATCGCACGCATTGGCATCGACGAATCCGGCAAGGGCGACTACTTCGGCCCGCTTGTCATCGCCGCGGTCTTCGTGGATGCGACCACTCAGGGCGAACTCAAGCTGATGGAGGTGCGCGACAGCAAGAAGATCTCGGACGGCCGCATTCTGGAAATGGCGCCCGACATCAAGACGATCTGCCCGCACAGCGTGATCGCCATCGGCCCGCAGAAGTACAACGAGCTCTATGCCAAGATCAAGAATCTGAACCGCCTGCTCGCCTGGGGCCATGCCAAGGCCTTGGAGAATTTACTCGAACAAGGGGTGTCCTGTGAACGGGCGATCTCGGACCAGTTCGGCGACGAACGGTTGATTCTGAATGCCCTCCAAGACAAGGGCCGCAAGATCGTGTTGGAGCAACGGACAAAAGCAGAATCGGATTTGGCTGTGGCCGCTGCGTCGATCCTCGCCCGTGCTGAGTTTCTCCTTCGATTGAAGCGCCTTTCGGATGAAATCGGCACGACGTTGCCGAAAGGCGCCTCCCCTGCGGTCGAACTGGCCGGGAAGATGATCGTGAAAAAACACGGGCAGGAACGTTTGGGCACTGTCGCTAAACTACACTTCAAGACGACGAAAGCCGTCTTAGGAGACTCTGCCTCGTGAAACAGCAAGGGCCGGCATCGAGAGAAGCCGGCCCCTGCATACACCGTTTGTCGACAGAGTCCGCGGTTACAATATCCCCTTCGTCGACAGCACCTTCCCCGCCAACCGTTCTTCCGACATCGTCGCCTGGTCAAGCGCCTTGGCGGTCGCCTTGAAGATGGCTTCCATGATGTGGTGGGGGTTACGGCCGTAGATCAGATTCACGTGCAAATTCAACCCGCCGTGCGTCACGAAGGCCTGGAAAAAATCTTCGAACAACCCGAGATCGAACGACTTGATCTTCCGGTCCGGGAGCGTCACGTTGTACACGAGGAACGGCCGACCGCTGAGGTCCACCGTCACCTGCGCAAGCGTCTCATCCAACGGCGCCGAAGAAAACCCGTAGCGTTTGATACCGGCCTTCTCCCCCAGCGCCTGGTGCAGCGCTTTGCCCATGACGATCCCGATATCTTCCACCGTGTGATGTTCATCGATATCGAGATCCCCCTTGGCCTGAACGGTCAGGTCGAAGAAACCGTGCTTGGCCAACAATTCCAGCATGTGGTCGAGGAACCGGATTCCCGTGTCGATTTTGCCCTGCCCTGAGCCGTCGAGCGTCCATTCAACTCGAATGTCAGTTTCCTTGGTCGCGCGGTGCAGTGAAGCCTGGCGCGGAGCCGTGCCGTTCTTCTTCATGAGAACCTGCTTTGGGCCGACTTCGCGTGGGCGTCGAACCCTTCGATGTGGGCGAGACGAACAAGATGCTCTTTCACTTTACTCAGTTCCTCCCTCGTGTAATGGACGATGTTGCTGATCTTCGTATAGTCATGGACGGACAGCGCGGAGAAGAACCGCGCGGACCCACCGGTCGGCAATACATGATTGGGCCCTGCAATATAATCAGCCACGGATGGCGGGGTGTGTCGTCCCAAAAACAAGGCGCCGGCATGCCTGATCTTTTCGAGGTAGTCGAACGGTTCGTCGACCGAGAGTGTGAGGTGCTCCGCTGCAATCTCATTCGCCACATCGATCGCCTCGTCCATCGTCGTCACCACAAAAACCACGGCATGGCGGGACACGGACTTCGCGGCAATCTTCTCCCGCTGCAGACCCTTCAGCTGACTCTCGACCAATCGCGCCGCATCGCGGGCCAGCGAGGCTGATGTCGTGACCAGCCACACCTGGGCATCCTCGTCGTGTTCGGCTTCACAGAGCAGATCAGCCGCCACATGCGCCGGCTTCGCGTGTTCGTCCGCGACCACTAAGAGTTCACTGGGCCCCGCCACCATGTCGATTCCGACCGTCCCGTAGAGCATTCTCTTCGCGGTAGCCACATAGATATTCCCTGGTCCGACAATCTTGTCGACTTTGGCGATCGTCTTCGTGCCGAACGCGAGGGCTCCCACGGCTTGGACACCGCCTACCCGGTAAATTTCGGTCACGCCGGCAATATCGGCCGCCACGAGCAAGTAAGGATTGATACCCGCCTTCTGCGGAGGCGTTACCATTACAATCCGCTCGACGCCGGCCACGCGGGCAGGAATGGCGCTCATCAGGACCGTCGACGGATACACCGCCTTGCCGCCCGGCACATAGACGCCGACCGAATCGAGCGGAGTCACCACCTGCCCAAGCGTCGCCGACCCGTCTTGATACATCCAGGTCTTGGTGCGCTGACGTTCGTGAAAGGCCGCGATTCGTTGCGCGGCGAACCGCAGGGCGTCCCCTTCGTCCTTTCGGATATGGTGATAGGCCTCTTTGATTTCTCCCGGAGTGATTCTGAGCTGCTCAGGCTTGAGGGAGACCTTGTCGAACTGCTTGGTGAAGCGCAGAACCGCCTTGTCGCCGGCGCGTTCGACGGCCTGGAGAATCGTCTTGACCGGCTTCTCCACCGCCGCGCCCTGCACCCGACCTCGCGATGCGATCTTCTTCAGCGTCGGGAGGAACGCCCGATCCGTGGAAGAGACGATTTTCATGGGTTGGTCCGTTTCCCCTTGCGACCAGACCGCGCCGCCCGCTTCCGCGCGGCGGTCCGGCTCCTCCGTTTCGACGCCTGGCCTGCGACCCGGAGCTTGCGAATGAGCTCCGTGATGGCGGCATGTTTCAACTTCAGGCTGGCCCGATTCACGATCAACCGGGCTGTCGAATGCGCGATCAGTTCCACTTCCACCAAATCGTGGGCCTTGAGCGTATTGCCGGTCTCGACCAGGTCCACGATACGATCGGCCAAACCGACGATCGGCGCCAGCTCGATGGAACCGTATAACTTGATGATTTCGACCGGCACGCCGCGCTGATTGAAATAGCGCTCGGTAATTTTCGGATACTTCGTGGCGACGCGGATTTTTGACGAGAGGCGGTCGCGAGATGCTTGCCCACGAAGCGCGGCGACGGCAATTCTACACGCTCCGAATCCTAAATCCAATGGTTCGTAGACGTCGCTATCCTGTTCTAAAAGCACGTCTTTTCCGACGATCCCGACGTCGGCCGACCCATATTCGACGTACGTCGGCACATCGGTCGGCCGCACGATCAAGAACGTGAGCCCGAGGTCGGGACAAGAAAAGACCAGGCGGCGGCTGTCCATCGATAGCTGGTTGGTCTGATAACCGGCCTGCGCAAACAGCTCGAGCGTCGGCTCGATCAATTTACCCTTGCAAAGTGCGATCGTCAGCATAGGTCAGGCTTTCCGCCGCTCGATGACGGCCCCCAATTTTCCCAGTTTCTCTTCGATACGCTCATAGCCCCGATCGAGGTGGTACACCCGCAGAACTTCCGTGGTACCTTCCGCCGCGAGCCCCGCCAGAATCAGCCCGGCGCTGGCACGCAGGTCGGACGCCATCACCGGCGCGCCGGTTAACCGTTCACGCCCCGTGATCACCAGGCGATTGCCTTCGACCCGGATCTCGGCCCCCATCCGCCGCAGTTCCTCCACATGCATGAACCGGCTTTCGAAGACTGTTTCCGTAATGACACTAGTGCCCTCTGCCGTCGCCATCAAGGCCGCCATCTGGGCCTGCATATCGGTCGGAAATCCGGGGAACGGAATCGTCCGGACATCAACCCCCTTGAGCCGCCGACCCTTGGGCGATTCCAAGTGGATACGTTCTTTCTCGACGCGAAGCGTCGCCCCTGCCTCTTGCAACTTCGTCAGGACCGCATCGAGATGGTCAGGGCGGCAACGATTGACCGTCACCGAGCCGTTGGTGATCGCTCCGGCCATCAGGTACGTTCCCGCCTCAATCCGGTCGGGAATCACCTCATGATCGCTGCCCCGCAGTTCCCGCACGCCCTCGATGGTAATGACATCGGTGCCAGCACCGGCGATCCGCGCCCCGCGCTTGCCGAGGAAGTTCGCCAGATCGACGATCTCCGGCTCCTTGGCCGCATTCTCGATCACGGTCGTCCCTTGCGCCAACGACGCAGCCATCATGAGATTCTCGGTTCCCGTCACGGTCGGCACGTCGCAATAGATCCGTGCGCCTATCAATCGTTTGGCCTTGGCTCTGATGTACCCGTGCTCCACGGAGACTTCGGCGCCCAACTTGGCCAACCCGGCCAGATGCAGATTGACGGGGCGGGAACCGATTGCGCAGCCACCGGGTAAGGAGACCGTCGCTTCCCCCCAACGAGCCAGCAACGGCCCCAACACCAGCACCGACGCGCGCATGGTCTTGACCAGTTCGTAGGGGGCTTGCGTCGAGTTGATCACATCGGCCTTGATAACAGCCCGGTTGCCCTCGTGCTGCACGCTGGCGCCGAGAATACCGAGCAGTTTTCCCATCGTCACGACGTCAACCACGCGCGGCACGTTCGTAATCACGCATTGCTCGCCGCCAAGAATGGTCGACGCGAGAATCGGCAGGGCCGAATTCTTGGCCCCGCTGATCGTGACCTCTCCGCGGAGAGGCGTCCCTCCTGACATAATGATTTTGTCCATCGGTCTACGGCCTATTCCGTTCGGCGATTATCACGCGCTCAATACCCGCGTCATCGCGGATGACTTCAGCCCATCGATATTCCGGCATCGCCCCGATTCGTTCGACGACCTCTTCATGCTGGCCTTGGCCCAGTTCCATCGCCAGCAACCCGCCCGGCGAGAGGAACGGGATGGCCTCACACGAGAGACGTTCGTGCAATTCCGTCCCCCGAGGTCCCGCCACCAAGGCCATCCGCGGCTCATAGAGCCGAACCTCCGGCTGAAGCGAAGACCATTCGGACAGCGCAATATAGGGCGGATTCGACACCAGGACGTCCACGCGCCCTGCGAGCCCGGATCCCGCCAGCGGCGTCAGCAGGTCGCCCTCCAGCCATGTAATCGCGTCGGCGACTCCATGCCGACTGGCGTTCTTCTTTGCTGTGGCTAACGCCGCCGCCGAGAGATCGATCGCATAGAGCTTCGCTCCCGGCAGCACCTGGGCCAGCGAGATCGCAATGCAGCCACTTCCTGTACCGACATCCACAATGAGCGGATTGGCAACTCGCGACCGCCGCCGCACAATCTCCCGAACCAACAGCTCCGTCTCAGGCCTGGGAATGAGGACCGACCGGTCTACTTCAAATTCCAGCCCGCAAAATTCCTGGGTCCCCAAGAGATACTGCAGCGGGACGCGGGCTGCCCGCCGGGCGGCCAACTCGTTCACCCTGCCCAGTTCTACCTCCGTCAGGGAGCGATCGGCATCAGCCAGCTGTCGCGCCGTCGAAAGCCCCAATGCCCGCTCGAGAATCCACCAGCATTCCTGCGCCGCAGAGTCGACCCCAGCCTCCTCCAGCCGTCGGCGCAATTCGGCCCGCATCATCTCAACCGTGGGGAGATTCATGCTCGGCTGCGTCGTCTCCACCGTCATGAGGCCTCCGCCACCGCCGCATGGTCCCGTTGCGCACGCAACGCGTCGACCATTTCGTCCAAATCGCCTTCCAGCACCTGCTCCAGCTTGTGCAACGTCACCCCAACACGATGGTCCGTCACGCGGTTTTGAGGGAAATTGTACGTGCGGATTTTTTCGCTCCGATCGCCGGTGCCGACCTGTGCCTTGCGAGTCTGTGCGATCTCGGCCTCCTGGCGTTCCCGTTCAGCTTCCACGATCCTGGCTCGCAGCGTGCGCATCGCTTTGGTCCGATTCTTCAGCTGCGACCGTTCGTCCTGGCAGGACACCACGACACCGGTCGGGATGTGCGTGATCCGCACGGCCGAATATGTCGTATTGACGCTCTGCCCTCCGGCCCCGGAGGAACAGAACGTATCGATCCGCAGATCCTTCGGATCGATCTGCACATCGACTTCGTCCACTTCCGGCATCACCGCCACCGTGACTGTCGAGGTATGGATGCGGCCCGAAGCTTCGGTTTCCGGCACCCGCTGCACCCGATGCACCCCGCTTTCGTACTTAAAGAGCCCGTATCCGCCCTTGCCTTCGATCAACGCAATCACCGTCTTGTAGCCCCCTTTTTCGCTCTCGGACGACTCGACGAGTTCCACCTTCAATTTTTTCCGTTCGGCGAACTTGGTATACATGCGGAACAGATCACCGGCGAACAGCGCCGCTTCCTCCCCGCCCGTGCCGGCACGGATTTCCAAGAAGAGACTCTTCTCGTCGCGCGGATCTTTCGGGGTGAGCTGTTCAAGGACCTGCGCTTCCAACTCGTTTCGCTCCGCTTCGAGTCTGGCCCGTTCTTCGCCGGCCATCGACCGCAGTTCGTCCCCTGCAGCAGGATCGGCAAACAATTGGCCGGCTTCCTCCAGCTGTTTGAGCACATCCTGATACCGATGGAAGAGCTGCACCGTCGCTTCGAGTTCCGTCCGCTCCTTCGTCAACTTCACCAAGAGCGCCGGCTGACTAATGACGGACTGATCCATGAGCTGGGTCGTCAGCTCGTCGAACCGATTCGCCATCGACTCCCATTTTTTCAACAATCCTGCGTCCATGATCCGCCCATCCGCTTCCTTCACCCGGTTCGTCGCACCGCTCCAAAAAAAAGAGACCCTGCTCCTCGCGAAGCAGGGTCTCTTCTATGGTTACGAGGGTCGCTACTTGCCCTTCTTCGCCGCGTATTTCTTCTTGAACCGTTCGACCCGTCCTTCGGTGTCGACGATCTTCTGCGTGCCGGTAAAGAACGGATGGCAGCTGGAACAGATGTCGACGTTGATGTCCCCGACGGTCGATCTGGTCTTAAATTTGTTGCCGCAGGCGCAATGCACCGTGGCTTCGCGATAGACTGGATGGATCCCCTTCTTCATCGTACAACTCCCACCGTCCCACAGATGCCTCCGCCCATTCGAAGGCCCGTCACTGTACCGTGTCTCGCCTATCAGATACAAGCCGTCCGTTACCGATTCATGGATTGCAGAAACTCCTGATTGGTCTTGGTCCCCTGGACCTTATCCATCAGGAATTCCATGGCTTCCATCGTGCCCAACGGGCTGAGGACCTTGCGCAGGATCCACATCTTGTTGAGCCGATCCTTGTCCACGAGCAACTCTTCTTTTCTGGTCCCAGACTGGCTGATGTCGATCGCCGGGAAAATGCGCTTGTCAGCCAAACGACGGTCCAGGTGGACTTCCATGTTGCCGGTGCCTTTGAACTCTTCGAAGATCACGTCGTCCATGCGGCTGCCGGTATCCACGAGCGCCGTGGCCATGATCGTCAAGCTGCCGCCGTTCTCGATATTACGCGCCGCGCCGAAAAACCGTTTTGGACGCTGCAACGCGTTCGAATCCAAACCGCCCGACAACACCTTGCCGCTGGGCGGCGCGATTGTGTTATAGGCGCGGGCGAGACGCGTGATGCTGTCCAGCAGGATCACGACGTCCTTCTTGTGCTCCACCAGCCGCTTGGCCTTCTCCAACACCATCTCGGCGACCTGTGCATGGCGCTGCGCCGGCTCGTCAAAGGTGGAACTGATGACTTCCGCCTTGACCTGCCGCTGCCAATCGGTGACTTCCTCCGGGCGTTCGTCGATCAACAGCACGATTAACGTCACTTCTTTATGATTCTTGAGAATCGCCCGGGCGATCGCCTGGAGCAGCATCGTCTTACCGGTCCGGGGCGCCGCGACGATCAATCCGCGTTGGCCCTTGCCGATGGGCGTGATGAGATCCATCGTCCTAGTGCAATACTCCTCCCGATCGAACTCGAGATTGATCCGTTCCTCGGGATATAGCGGGGTCAGGTTGTCGAAGAGAATCTTGTCTCGCGCGACCTCGGGATCTTCATAGTTGACCTTTTCAACTTTTAGCAGCGCAAAGTACCGTTCGCTCTCCTTCGGGGGCCGGATCTGTCCGGATACGATGTCGCCCGTGCGGAGGTTGAACCGGCGGATTTGCGAGGGCGAAATGTAGATGTCGTCCGGGCCCGGCAGATAGTTGGAGTCGGGGGCGCGGAGAAACCCGAAGCCGTCGGGGAGCGTTTCGAGCACCCCTTCGCCGAATACCACACCGTTCTTTTCGGTCTGCGCTTGCAGAATCGCAAAGATCAGCTCCTGCTTGCGGAGATTGGCCGCTCCCTCGATCTTGAGATCGCGCGCGACGTCGTTCAAGTCGGCGATGGTCTTCTGCTTCAACTCGGCCAGATGCATAACTTCTCCCTTAGTTTGTGCCATAGGCCTCCCCTCACACTCCGGGCTAGATGGTCATGAAACAATTCGAACGACTGGAACCATGCACGATAATTGGCCGATTCTTCGAGTTGGTGTCTGGGCTGTGTTTAGTTCGAGAGGGTGATGGATGACGGGCGATGCGGCGTTGGACTCATCACTGATCGCACGATAACATTCATGCCGAAATTGCGCCCTTCTCGTAACCGGCTACCCGAATGATTCGGTGATTCGAGACGTGTTCCGGAAGTACTTGTCAGCGGAGAGTTCGCAGATCCAGATCGAAAAGTTAAGTGGAGCATAGCGTGGCAGTGCCCCGTTGTCAATATGGATCTCCATTTTTGACGCAAGAAGACTCCGGCATTGCACATGGCAGCCTTTCGCCTTCGAACGGCTCGCTTGTGGTTGCAGCCATTCGGAATGGTGTGCTACACCAGCCCTTGAGGTAGGGAGCGCCCCATGTCCCAAGATGATGAGCATGAACAGCACGGACGGCTCTTTACGCTGGCCGAAGCCAACCGCATGATTCCTCAATTGAGTACGCACCTCCGCACCATCAGCCAAGCCAAAACCGTTCTCGTCAGAACGAGACCGGACATTCAAAAGGCCAGTGCCCAAGCGGCGTATGGAGGAGGCAGCACTGTCGGTCCACTCTATATTACGAGCCTGCAACAGATCAGTTCGAATCTGCAAGAGATTCAAGAGATGGGCGTGGTGGTGAAAGACCTCGATATGGGTCTATGCGATTTCCCCCACCTCAAAGACGGCCGGGTGGTGTTCCTGTGCTGGAAATTCGGCGAACGGGAAATCAAGTGGTGGCATGAAACCAATACCGGCTACAAAGACCGCTGTCCGCTCGAAGATACGGTATAGGCCGGGACTGGATCGATGAAGTTCGTCATCATCGGATACGACGGCCCTGACGGGCAAGCGAAGCGCCCCCTCCACCGGCCCGCCCACCTGGCCAATCTGGAGCCGCTCGACCGGCAAGGCCGGGTGATCCTTGCCGGTCCGTTGACCGATAACGCCGGAAGCCTGATCGTGATTGAAGTGGACTCCCTTGAAGAAGCTCAGCGGTTCGCCCAGACCGACCCCTATACGGTCAACGGGGTGTTCGAGCGGGTTGAAGTCCATCCGTTCACCCAGGTTCTCCCCAAACTCTCACAATAACCCCCCTTTCCGCTGCATTGCCGGGTCGGCTGCTGAGCGGTATATTCTCTCTATGCAGCGCACCTTCCTCTGGCTCGCAATCCTCGGCTGCCTGGCGGGTCTGACCGCCCCTGTGCCCTGCCTGGCCCTTTCCAGTAAAGTTGTGGTGGCAGACGCCCACTATGCAATGGCCGATGGGGATACGTTAGCCGTCGCCGAAGAAAAGGTGCTGCAACGGGCCCAGCGGAAAGCGGTCGAGGAAGCGGGCGTATATCTCGAAGCGACGTTTCGGGACATCGAACGGGAATCCCATGGGCACACCGTGCAGACCAGCTCGCTGGAAATCCGAACCATCGCTGCCGCGATTGCGGAAACGGAGATCCTCGAATCGCGTCGGTCCTTTGAGAATGATCGCCCGCTCTTTTACGTCCGCATCCGCGCTACGGTGGATTTGGCCAGCTTGGGTGATGCCGTTCGCCGACAGTTGAGCGAAGCTCGGCTATCAGAACACTTCCGACAGCTCCAGCAGGAGAATCAGCAGCTCCGGACCCAACTCAAGGAACTCCAGCGGCAGCCCGTCGGCGTGAGAGTCTTGACGATCGAGCCCGGTGGCAAGAGCGAGCCGGCCCAGCGCGCCAGAGCACTGGTCACCACCGCCCTCCAAACACAGAATCTTCGTGAAAAAATCCAGCTGGCCACCGAGGCCGCCACCATCGACGAACGCTCGAGCGAACCCCTGATCGTGCGAGGGCAAACCTATCTGCGCCTCGTGTCCCTTGCCTTTTCACAGCATGGTAAACCGGAAGAGTATGGAGACCACCTCGACAAAGCCCGGCTCGATTTCGACCGGGCAGTACAGCTCGATGGTAAGAATCCCTGGGCCTGGGTGGGCAAAGGCGATGTCCAAACCTGGCTCAAACAAACAGAGGATGCCGCGAGTTCCTACGAACAGGCTTTGAGCCTGGATCCGTTTTTCGATTTGGCCAGGCAGCGGTTGATCGTTGTCTACACCACACTCGCCAGACGCCAAGCCGACGCGAAACACTGGCATCAGGCACTTGCCACGCTCAAGAAACTCCTTGACGCCCAAACGCCTGAGAGCTGGATTCCCTACCAGAAGGAAGCCTATCTGCTGCGCAGCGAGATTCTCCTCAAGTTGAACCGGCCCGAACAGGCGCTGGAGGATCTCTCAACGGTCATCCGTGTGGACCCGACTAACGCCAATGCCCTCGTGGCCCGGGCAAATATCTACGTAAACCGCCTTCAAGGCCGGCTGGCAAAAGACGATTTTGAACGGGCCTGCGTCCTCGGATCGATTCGCGCCTGCGAACATCTTCCGTAGGGTCCTTCCGACTGACGTCATGTAAGACATTGATTACATAGATTATTATATGGAATACGACTTTCTCCCTCGCCACAACGCTGGTTTGACATCCCAAAACAGCGCCTCCTATAATTACTGCCGATCTCTTGACCTCGTGACTCGGCACAACCGCGCTGCGGATTCCTCCTGCCTGCTTGGGACAAAAGGCCTAAGTTGGTCAGGCTCGATAGCCCAAAATTTCTAGAGGTTGGGCCTTCTGCGAGGTTGCAGTTAGACGGTGAAAAGCATAGATTGAAGAGAGCTCGATTCTGTTGAAAAATCGATGTTCTCTCGTCGTTAACCCCTCACGCGGAGAGTAAGCCGTAATGAGTCAATATCGAGTGCTACCAGGCCCCGAGCATTTCCTTCCTCCTGCCGCCGCCTCGATGGGCATCTTCCTGCCGAATCCGGGAGAAGCCCACATCAACGGAGTGATCGTTCCCGAGGAAAAGGCATATGAAGAAGCCGCTAGGCAATTTCTGATGGCGAAGGTTCCGACGTTGTTCCCGGGCCCGCTCGTTCTCTGGGCCTGGAACGAAAAAGCGGCGAAGAAGGCCGCCGCTATCCGGCATCTCTTCAACACCCTCAAAGAATGCGTCCAGCCGGGCCAGAAGCCGATGCTGATTCCCATGCCGGACTATCGTCCGAAGTATCCGAAGATCAACCCCGAAGTCGAAATCAATCCCAACCACCCCAACTTGACCATCTGGCACAACAAGATCGACTGCTGCATGTTCATCGGAGTCCATTGCCACCAGGCGAATCTGTCGCTGAAGATCATCCGCGGCGGCACGTCCTGCTATACGATCGCAATGTGCGCGCAGGCCGGTCACGAAGACGCGATGCTGTCGTTCCGCGACGCCTCCGTGGACAAGATCATGAAGTTGGCCGATACCGTAAAGCGACTCAAAGGAACCGTTCAACCACGTCTGACCTCAGACAAGAGCGGGGCTTCAAACTAACCGGTTGCTCCCCCGACGTGCGAAAAGGAGGCTGGAACCATGGCAGACACCAAATCCGTCATCGGCACGCAGAATAAGAAAGGTCAGACTTTTACCGATCCCTGGAAGCTGATGCATGAAGCACCACGGACTCCGTCGTTTTTCACCGGCTCGGAGGTCATCAAGGAAGCGGTGCGTCGCGCCAGCTGCGACGTCATGATCGCCTATCCGATCACCCCGCAGTCGGAAGCGGCCGCCTTGATCGGCGAATTGTTCGCTGAAGGCTATATCGGCGACTACTTCCGCGGCGAGAGTGAATTTGCCGTCATGTCCCAATGTGCCGGCGCTGCGTTCGGCGGAGCCCGCGTCTTCACGACGACGGCCGGCCCGGGCACGATGCGCGCGATGGAAAACTTCCCGATGTGGGCCGGCGCGCGGTTGCCGATCCAGATGATCGTAACCTGCCGCGGTATCAACTCACCGCTGTCGATCCAACCGGACACGCTGGAAATCGCCTATCTGCTCAATACCGGCATGCTGGTGTGGCACGCAGAAACGGCGCAGGACTTCTTCGATTGGATCCTCAAAGGCTACATGGTGTCCGAGGAACCGGACGTGCACTTGCCGCTTGCCCTCTGCTGTGACGGCTTCTTCGTCACACACACGAAGGATGTCGTCAATCTGACGCCGGCCGACATGTGCCTGCCGCCGTACGATCCGTATCGTTCGCCGGTGCCCTGCATGGACATGGAATGCCCGCCGGTCCGCATGATGCGCGATCCCTTCGTCATGAAAAGCAACTACATCAGCTATGCGACGCATGCCTCCTGGCAGCAGGAAATCTGGGCCGCCATCGAGCGCTCCCGCAAACATTCGATCCACTGGCTCAACGGCTTGATCGACACCGAAAACACCGACGCCGACATCGTGATCGTGGCGTCCGGCACCGCGGTCTCGCAGGGCCGCGAAGCGATCCGCCTGCTCGAGGACGAAGGCGTACGCTGCGGCCTGGTGAAGGTAAAAACCCTCCGCCCCTGGCCGGAAGAGGAAATCCGGGAAGCGACCAAGAACGCCAAACATATCTTCGTGCCGGAGTTCAACGTGACCGGCTGGTTGGCCAAGGAAATCCGGGCCACCATCCCGAACCATCAACGTGTCCATGCCGGCCCGCACGTCTGCGGAGGCATGACGATGCCGCCGGAAATCATCGTGTCGGAAATCAAGACCGTCCTCGGGATGAAGACCTTCTCCCTGGCCGGCCGCGGAAGCTGAGCAAGATTGACTTTGAACCTGTTCGCTCGTTGCGAGCGACACTGAGGAGGCCACATGAGCAAAGAACGCATTCAAATTTCCGAGGCCCTGTACGACATCATGCCGTCGGACTACCAGGATCTCGTGAAAAGCGCGACCTACGGCAAGGAAGATCGCGGCTGGAAAGACATCGGTAACGCCAAAGAACTCATCGAGCAGCATTCGCTCTGCGCCGGCTGCCCGGAGTCAATGGCCTTCCGGTACATCCTGGCCTCGCTGCCGAACCCGGAGGACACGGTCATGGTCGGCTCAACCGGCTGCACCAGCCTCGTGTTCCCGATGGTGGCGGTGCACAACATCCACTCCCTCTTCGGCAACCAGAACGCCATCGCGTCGGGCCTGAAACGCGCCTTGAGCGTGCGCTTCCCGGGCCGCGTCAAGGACGTGGTGGTCCTCGCTGGCGACGGCGCCACCGTCGACATCGGCCTCGACATGACGCTCCAAGCCTGGTTCCGTCAGGAAAAGTTCACCACCATCTGCTTCGACAACGAGCTCTATGCCAACACCGGCGGCCAGGAGAGCGGCTTGATGCAGAAAGGCTTCGTTGCCAAGATGGCGCCAGTCGGCAAACTGTTCGACAAGGTGCGGTTGCCTGAAATCGCGCGCGAGTCCGGCTGCCACTACGTCGTCAACTGTACGGTCAGCAAGCCCTCGCTGGTCGAGAAGGTGATCCGTAACGCGGTGCACATCGCCCGTGAAATCGGCCCGACCTATCTCCAGCTCTATACGCCCTGCATTCTCGAAATCGGCAAGAACAGCATGGAAGGGCTGCAGGAGATGCGCGATTCGGAGAAGCCGACCGAGCGGTTCGCCTACAAGGAATACGTCAGCGAGCCGGCCAAGCAGCTCTTGGCAGAACTCGCCGCGAAGGACAAGGAACGGAAAGCCGCCGCGAAGCAGTTGGCGGGACAGACCCAAGCCTAATCAGACCGGAGGCGACTCATGATCAAGAAGCGACTTAATATCCGCATGTCAGGCCTCGGGGGGCAGGGCGCCGTCACGGCCGCCCACGTTCTGGCCATGGCCGCCAACCGAGACGGCAAGTTTTCGATCTCGAATCCGTTCTTCGGCGCGGAAAAACGCATGGCCCCGGCTGAGAGCTATTGCCGCATCGGCATCGAGCGGATTTACGACCGTGGGGAACTCGTGTTCCCCGATGTGATCCAAGTCTTCCATCCTCAGGTCATTACGATGGGCAAGAGTTATACGATGCCCTTCTACTCCGGCGTAAAGGAAGGCGGCGTGGTCATCATCAACTCCGCGCAGCCCCTGCTCTCCGAAGAAGATATCCAGCGCCTGAAAGATCTCAATGTAGCAGTGTTCTATATTGCGGGCACCGAGCTGGCGATCGAAGTGGCCGGTACGGAACTGTCGACCAACATGGCCATGATCGGGTCCGTCTCGGGCATCACGAAATGCGTCTCCATGGAAGCCTTGGACGGCGCACTTCAAGAACGATTCGGCAAGAAGTTCGTAGCCTCGGGCGGTACTGCCTCGCTGGACGAAGCGATCAAGAAGAAGTTCGCCAAGAAAGAAATGCTCCTGGCGAAGAACCTGGCGACTGTGAAGCGTGCATATGAGATCGCCGGTGAATGGGCCGAGAAGAACAAGATCGAGCTGCGAGTCGGCAATCCGACCGTCGCCGCGTAAGAAAAGGACGTACGGTACATGTATAACGTAGCGCAAGTCATCGACGAGAAATGTACGGCCAAGAAAGGTTGCCGGCTCTGCATCATGTATTGCCCGGAGGCCAACTGCCTGGACTTAAATTCCAGCAAGATGGTTGCCGAGGTCAACATCGATCGCTGCAAAGGCTGCGAACTCTGCGTCGTCGTGTGCAATGCCGCAAAGCACGAAGCCATCGTTATGCAGGCGGTGAGCGCCACCGGCCAGCTCATGTCGAAGAAGGGCGAATCCGCGGCGCTCGGGCAAGCCTATCAAGGTTAGTCGGGTACGAGAGGACACCCAAAACCCCATGGCGTCCGCGCTATGGGGTTTTTTGTTGGATCACACGAGGTTCTCATGGAACAGGAAGACAACGTCATCAACGAGCTCCTCGCCGAGATCGCCGGGCTGGTCACTCAGTATCCCAAGGCAATCGAACGCCGCGCCGCCCAGATCCAAGCCACCGGAAAAGATCCGGAGCTGGTCGAAAAGCTCGTCAAAGCCGCCGATACCATGCGGGACAGCGGCAATCTCTACCTCACCTGGGCCAAGCACTATGCCGCGCTGGCCGAAGGCAACAGCGACGCCTCCACGGACGAGGATGAGACGGAGGATTTCGACGTCTAGCTGATCTCACAACGCTCAAAAGCTTCTTTCATCTTCTCTCTTGTTTTTGCTACAATCGATTCGTTTCAGTTCGACCAGATTCCCCGGTAGCTCAGTTGGTAGAGCAGCCGGCTGTAGAATTGCAGCCCCCACGGGAAACCGCGGGTGAAACTTCGGGTGAATTCAGGGAAGCCTGTCCCGACTCATACACAGGGTCGGAATGGTAATCCTGAGCGAAGCCTGCCGAAGGGTCAGTGTGTAGGCAGGACCGTGCAGAGACTAGAGGCTGCGGAACCCATCCAATAACGCCTCACTAGCGCCCGACACCCTTCCCTGCATGGTTCTGCAGGCGGGTGAAGAGATAGTCCAAGCCCAGTCGAAAGATTGGGGGTCTTGTAACCGGCTGGTCGCAGGTTCGAGTCCTGCCCGGGGAGCCAATCAACCAACAAGCGGGCTCTGGGCTTAATGCCCAGAGCCCGCTGTGTTTTCTGACAAGGATAGATCTAGGCCGCCAAAGAAGCCCTCTCTTTCGCAGGAGTCCTGGCCGCCACGCCGCTCTTCAACACGATTTCGCAGATATGATCGAGTCGCTCGATATGCTCATAGGCCGCCCAAGGGTCCATGGCGACGGCGCAAACGCCGTGATTCGCCTGTCCGACAATATCGAATTCCAGCATGCCGTCTTTCCGCAACCCCAGACAATCAGCGGTCACGTCCGCCAGTTCTCGTGACAGGGCCGGCAACGCAGGAACCGTGGGACCTACCCTGGTATAACGAGAAATTTCAGGAAACTCGGCACTCATGGCCTGAAGATCGACACCGGCGTAGAGAGCTGCGACGATGTGCGTCGCGTGGACGTGGACGACCGTTCGCGTCTTCCTTGCCTCCCGCAGAAGATTCCAATGCATCCACAATTCTCCGGAAGGCTTCTGCCCGTCCCCGACTTTCGGCACTCGTTGCCCGGTGACCGGATCTACCACGATTTCCAACCTGACGACATGCTCAGGATGTACGATCGTCTTCCGCCAACCTGAGGGAGTAATGTACAGGAATTTTCCCTCCCGCTTTCGCATGCTAATATTGCCGTCCCTAGTGGTAATCCATCCTCGCTCATAGACACGCCGCATCACATCGCCGATCGCTGTCAACATAGTTCCTCCCGCCTGTGAACATTCCCCAGTATCTATCGGTCGATTGCCAACTCCGCTTGAGACAGACCGGTGGAACTCTGCACATCCGCGAAACGATTCGTTCCGTAGTACGAAACACCGGGGAATTCCTTTAAGATAGGCTCATGGCTCAACGATTGGCTGACTTCTCCCCGCCTCGCTGGCTGCGGAATCCGCATGCCATGACCATTCTGCCTCGCTACTGGCCCAGAGCCACGCTCTTGGCCGGCATTCCTGTCGAAGCGCGTCACTTTGAGACCGTGCCAGGCACCCGGTTGTTAGGCTACTGCCACTGGCAGCCGAATCGACGAACATCGACGACGGTGGTCCTGGTCCACGGGCTCGAGGGTTGCAGCGAATCCCACTATATGCGCGGGATTGCCGCGAAAGCCTATCGATCCGGCATGAATGCGATTCGGATGAACCAGCGCAATTGCGGAGGCACCGAGCATCTGACTCCGACGCTCTACAACAGCGGGTTAAGTGCCGATTTTCGCTCGATCGTCAACGAGCTGGCGACGAGAGACGGCTTGTCACGAATTTGGCTCGTCGGCTACTCGATGGGAGGGAACCTCGTGCTGAAAGCGGCGGGAGAGTTCGCCCGTACACAGCCTGCTTTAGCCGGCTGTGTCGCCCTTTGTCCCAACATTGATCCGACACAATGCGTGGTCGCGCTGGAGCAGCCGAGCAATTGGATCTACCACCGGCACTTCTTGACCAGCTTGAAAGCGCGGTTACGCCGCAAAGCCGCCCTCACCCCGGGCCGATGGGATTTGACCGATCTCGATCGGATCGATCGGATCAGCGCCTTCGACGATCGGTACACCGCACCGGACGGCGGCTACCGGAGCGGGAGCGATTATTACGAAAGAGCCGGGGCTCGGCACGTGCTGGGCTCAATTGCCGTCCCCACGACCATTGTGACCGCGCAAGACGATCCGTTCATTCCCTATCCGATGTTTGCGCAGGCTGCAGTCACTGGGAATCCTTCCATCCAATTCTTTGCCCCGCGCTACGGGGGTCATTGCGGATTCCTCCAGCGTGCGCCGACGGGGGAAGACCGTTTCTGGGCGGAGAATCGGATCGTCGAGATTGTGAGGGGACTCGGGTGACGCGATGGCCCAGCCGCCCGCTGGGTGCGGCTGGGCTTCACGAATTCAGCTAGGCGGCTTTTCTCAAACGGCGGGTTTCCATCGCGGCGACCTGCGGGGCGCACTTTTGCATCCAGGTCAGAATCACCCACACACAAGCGGTGATGATGCCCACCACGAAGACCCAGTTGTAGATTTCCTTGCCGGACTTGCTGAGGAACGGTTCGCAGGCATATAGCAGCACCCCATAGGCCCCGCCAACCATGGCCAACGTCGTCACCGGGAGAACCAAGGCCCGATAGGGCATCAGCCATTTCCAATCATCAGGCGGTTCGGCCGCCAGTTGGCGCGCACCCAACCAAGCTAAGACCATCGCGCCGCCGAACCCGATGAACTGTGCGAGGTCAGACGCGTGCAGTTTCCCAATCGAGGCTTCGCGGAACAGTGAGAGATGTCCCAGCACCACCGCGCAGAGGATCGCGAGAACGATCCCGACTCCATACTCCATCAACCACTTGCGTGCTTTCATATAAACCTCCTCCCAGCTCTACAGTACCGCGATGTTGCTGGATCACATGAAGCATAGCATTCGTGGCTGATGCCTGTGTTTTCAATGGCTTAGAAGATGCTCGCAGAGCGGTACCGCCGGGAGTTCCCACGATGCAGATTAGGTCGAAGTGAGATGGGATCGAACTTCTTGGACATAGGTCTTGAAGGGGTCCGGCATGGGGAAGGGGGCCTGCCCTCGGAGTTGGAAGATCGACCAATTGATCACGTAGGACGGAAAATAGCGTTCCTCTTGGCGTAGATCAGCCGCTTCGACCGGGACATCGCAAGCCAGCAGATGGCGCACCAATTCGCCCCGCCCGAACGCCCGGGTGTTGCGCGGCGGATGCTGGGTGGCCAAGTCGATCGCCTTCTCCGTGGTCAAACGGGGGACACGCCCTTCCTCTAACAATCCATAATAGAGGCCTTTCGTCCGGTTCAAGTTGTGGTATTCCAGATCAAGGCTCTTGAGCATCGGGTCCTGCCAGTCAAGCTGCTCCGCCTCGCGATATGACTCCAGCAGCCAGAGCTTCGAGGCCCAGTCCACTTTGCCCACGAGCTGCACATAGTCTCCGCGCAAAGCCTCCAACACCGACTCCCACTCCTGAAGGACCCAATCGGTTTCTTCATCTTGCCCCTTGCAATGCGCCTGGGCGGCGGCAAAGAACTGTTCTTGGATATCGATGGCCGACAGGGTTTTCCCGGTCTGCAGCCGCACGATCCACTTGCGGTCCGGATCCTGCGAGATCTCTTGGAGCGCCTCGACCGGCTCTTGGATGTCCAAGTCCTGCGGCACCTGCCCCGCTTCGATCAGCTGCAACACGAGCCCCGTCGTCCCCAGCTTCAGCGCCGTCGCATATTCCGCCATGTTGGAGTCGCCGAGCAGCAGATGGATGCGGCGGTATTGGTTGGGATCCGCCAGCGGTTCGTCGCGCGTGTTGACGATCGCCCGATTCTGTTGCACCCATTCGAAAAAATCGTTCACGATGTGATCGGCCCGTTGAGAGATCTGAAACGCCGGCTGCACTTCATTCGGATGATAACCCATCGCGGCGCGGGGCACGATCAAGCGGTCCATCTGAATCCATGCGTCCTGCGGACTGGCGGCCCCCACGCGGCCCGATCCGGTGAAGATCTGCCGCGTCACGAGAAACGTCACGAGCGGCCCCAGTCCCCGCCGGCTGAACGGGAAGCGGCGCGTCACCAAATAGTTCTCATGCGAGCCGAACGTCGCATCGGTTTCATGATCGATGTTGTTTTTGATGAGCGAGACCGCATCGGCCAGCCCGAGGTCCTGAATCGCCTGCTGCAGAATGAGATCACCCGCGCGGTCGGTCGCCACGGCATCGGTGAGGGAATGACATTCGGGCGACGCGTATTCCAGATGACCCATGTCGAGGTAGAGACGACCGGCATTCGTCAAGAACCCGCCGTTGCCGGGCGGTTCATCATGTCCGCGATGATGGAGGTCGAGCACCCCTTGCCGCTGCACGTGAAAGATATGATCGCGAATCTTGTTGGCAAACCAGGTCGGGGTGTGATCCGGCCGGTCTTGGTGCACAAGGAGCCCGTATTCCGTCTCGAGTCCGAAAATACGGTTCAACATGGCGTTACGCGAGCGAGGGTTTCATCTCGCCGGGGAGCAACCGTCCCAGGTCGTCGGGTTTGAGCGCCCGGTACTTTGATGTGCCTGGTTGTTCCCGATCCAAGAGCACACATTCGATCGTCTTTTCTTTTACCGACTGTCGCACATGTGCATGCAGCGTGGCCCGATCGACCGGAGCGGGCGGCACAGCCTCTTGGTTCTCCTCCTCAGCCGCCCGGCCTTTGGCCTGGAGATGGTCTCCGAGCGCCCAGGCGCTGAGCGCCGCCGCAACGGCTCGATCCAGGGGTAAAGGCTGCGGCGACTGGGCGCGCAGGAACGTCACCATCTCTTGCTCGATGCCCCGATGAGCCGCCAAGACGGCGCAGTGGGTGCCTTCTTCGAAGGTGCCGTCATAGTTGATCACCAGGAACTGGTCCTTGCCGGCTTTGAGCCCCAACTCGGCCAGCAGCAGCTTCACAATAAAGGGCGCCTTGAACACTTCTTCGAACGCCTGCTTGATGAGCGGGGCAATGCCGTATTTCACCATTCGGCCGCCGGTCACATCGGACGGCGAACGGTTGAATCCTTCAACATGGGCCATCTCCAAGAAACTGAACCGCAGTTTTTCCAAATCGGCGGGATGGCCCATCCCTCCGAGCGCGAGCCGGTCGTAAATCTCATAGAGCTTGGGGGTGCCCCGGCTGACCGTCAGGAGAAGAATCCCCGGTTCGCAGGCCAACGCCACGACCGGACTGCCTTGCTTGAACTGCTCGTCGAGGTAGGTCCGTCGATTCCCGACCGCTTCGACCCACCGGTACGGTTCTTCATACATGGCGGCTCACCTTTGCGTCAAAGAGCGGTTTCAATCGCGCATCCGGCACCGTCCTCACACCGTCCGCCGTAATGAACTTGACGACCGGATAGAGATTGGCGTCACGATTGACGCCGCCGGTGGCGCTGTCGAACTCAGCCGCGCTCGTCAACAGGCGCAACGCCTGCATGACCGCTTGTTCTTCCGGCATAACGTTCAGCGGTTGCTCGCCCCAGGTATTCAGATAATGAAGGATGCCGCGAATCGTCGGGGAACCGGACCCGGATACGGCATACTCCACTCCTTCGAACTCCGCGCCCAGGATGTCATAGAAAAAGATCTTGGCCGTTTCCTGTTCGAAATCGTAGCCGGCGAAGATCGGCGCCACCGCGCCGGTCCCGGCCAAGGCCGCGGCGACGTTTTCCTTAAGCAGCTTCGAAACCGCCCGCAGCTTGCCCTCGAAACTCAGCTCCTGCAACTGAGTCCGCCGATAATACTTGAATGAATGCTCCAGGATACGGACCATTTCATAGGCCGTTGCCGGCACACCGGCGATCGCCATTACGCTGTGGCGGTCGATTTCCAAGACCTTGTCGGTCCGGTCGTACATCACCATGTTGCCGGCCGTCGCCCGACGGTCACCCGCGACCAGGACGCCGTCCCGATACTTGAACGCCAAGATCGTCGTGGCATTGGGCAGGTCCATATCCGATCCGGTCGACGCCGGCGCGCCGAACTGATAGCCCTGCGCTTTCAAGAGCTGAAAAAAGTCGCCTTGCATCCCCATCCTTGCACTCCTCGCGGGGCGTGAAACGTGAGGCGTCAGGCGAGTGGTACATGCGTCTTATCGCCTAACCCCTTACACCTTGCCCCTAACGTCCTTATTGTCCCGTTCGTTGCCGATACCGCTCCGCTTGTTTCGGATCGACCTTCCGCATGCGCTTCAAGAGATTGTCCTTCTCCGGGGAGTCGGTCTCCGGCTTGCGCGGCCCGCCGCCCTCGTCAATCGGCTTCGGAACCGACGGCATCGGATTGACCGGCCCTTCACGACGTTCCGGCATGCTGCTGTATGTCATGACACATGGTCCTTTCGTGCGGTCCAGATCGAGAGAGCCTCGGCCGGCGATCCCGCCGTTTCCAAAGCTCGACGGCACTCACCCACTTCGGCCGGATCGAAGAGATCACCCATCTCCAGCGCCTTCGAGCGCAGTCCGCCGGCAAATTGAATCCGTTCCCACTGCATCCCGGTAATCTCCTGCGCAAAGCGGCTGACGCAAAGGCCGCGGAGCCCTCCGCGCGTATCGACGGGCCCGGATGACAATGCCTGTTCGACGTCGCGGTCCGTCGTCATTCGCCAGGCCTTGCCTTCCGCTTCCAATCCCAGGTAGAGCCCCCGCTCAGGGTTGACGTTGTGATACTCCAGATCGAGGCTCGCGAGCCAGGGATCATCCCACCCGATCCGCTCCTCTCGGACAAACGTTTCAAGGAGCCACTGCTTGGTCACCCAATCGAGCCTCCCCACCAGAGAACACCGGTCCTGCGTCAGCAAACGCAAGGTCTCGCCCCACTCGCGCAGGACCCAGTCCGTCTCCGCATCTTGCCCGCTTAACGCCCGCTGCGCCGCATCATAGTACTGCGCTTGAATCTCGAGGCCGGACAGACTCCGGCGATCGGCTACCCGCACTGTCGCTTTCAGATCTGGATCGCGCGAGATCAACTTCACCGCTGCCACGGGCTGCTCGAGTTCGATGTCCGGTGCGGCGTCCCGTGCGATCAGCTCCAACACCGCCTGGGTCGTCCCGACCTTCAATGCCGTCGCATATTCACACATATTGGCGTCGCCGATGATCAGGTGGAGCCTCCGGTATTTCTTGGGATCGGCATGCGGCTCGTCGCGCGTGTTGACGATGGGCCGGTTGTGCATCGTGTCGACGCTCAGGTTCGTTTCCACGAAGTCCGCCCGTTGCGAGAGCTGGTACCGCCCTGGCACAAACCCCGACTCCTGGGCTTCGAGGCCGACCTTTCCCGCCCCAGTCAGCACCTGCCGGCTGACGAGAAAGGGGATGAGTCCTCCAGCCAGCTTCGCGAAGGGAACAGCCCGCGGCACCAGATAGTTGTCGTGGCAGCCGTAACTGTGCCCGTGGAAGTCTGTATTGTTCTTATAGAGCTGCACATGCGGTCCGCCGAGACGATGGTTGCGCCGCTCAGCAGCCCGTTGGACGATACGCTCGCCGGCCCGGTCCTGCGCCAGCAAGTCCTTCAACGTGCGACATTCCGGCGTCGAGTACTCCGGATGAGTGTGGTCGTTGTAGAAACGCGCCCCGTTCGGCAACACCAGATCACTCTTCATTTCGTGAAACGAAAACGGCCGGTGGGCGTCGACTTTGGCAAACTCGTCTTCCTCCTTATCCTGCGCGAGCCCCGACACGCGGAATCCCCGCGCATCTTCGTGAGGATCTTCGCCGGCATAGTCCCATCGCCGCTCGAACGACGCGGTCAAATGCGCGCGGACGAGTTCCATCGATTCCACGACCGGATCGACCTGATCCAGATCGTCGCGTGTGATGCCGTATTCCGTTTCGATGCCGAAGAGACGCATGCTAGATAATCTGGTTGACGAGCCGTTCTTCTGACTGGCGCCCCCGGCGGAACGAGGAGACGCCGACAACCTGGTCAGGGTGATGGTCAAGGAGCTTCAGCCATTCTTCCGCCGCATCGTCCGGCGGCAACATCTCGCCCTCGCGGAACTCCTCCGCAACGGCATCGAAGAGATCTTGCGCCGTCAACCCTGGAGGATTTCCGGATTGAATCGTCCGATCGATAGCCTTCTCCTTCGCCCGCTGGACGATCGACGACAGGATCGCGCCGCTGACCAAGTCGCTTCGATAGAGCACCTTGGTCTGCCCGTTCCGAAGGCGCACGGAAAGCAGCCGGTTCTCGTCGGATCGCTTAAAAATTTCCTCGATCACATCCCCGACCAGTCCCGTCAAGGCCCCGGCCTTGTTACCCCCACGCTCCGCAACTGCCATGGGATCCAGCGGCAATTCATCCGTCAGATAGACCTTCAGAATGTCGACTGCCGCGTCCCGGTTAGGGCGAGCCACTTTGATCTTGCGGTCGATGCGCCCGGGCCGCAGTACGGCGGGGTCGATGAGGTCCGGTCGGTTCGATGCCAGAATGATGACCACGTCGCGCAACGACTCGATCCCGTCCATCTCGGAGCAGAACATCGGCACCAGCGTACTCGAGATATTGAAGGACCGCGTCGCCCGCCTCGTCCCCAGAATGGATTCCGCTTCGTCGATGAAGATAAAGGGCAAGGCGCCGTCCTTCCGGCGGGCCCGCGCTTGCGCAAACAGATCGCGCACCATCCGCTCGGATTCGCCCAGCCACATGTTCAGGATCTCGGGCCCTTTCACGTGCAGGAACGCACCGGCTGTCACGGGCGCCCGCCCGGCACTCGCCTCCCCTGCCGTTTGATCGGCCTCGCCGACCAGCTTCGAGAGACTCGCGGCCGCCGCTTGTCCGATCAGCGTTTTCCCGCATCCGGGCGGACCGTAGAGCAGGAACCCTTTCGGCTGCGTGAACTTGAACTGTTCGAACGTCTTGCTGTGCAATAACGGATACTCGATCGCTTTTCGAATCGACGCGATCGCGTCCCGCTGACCACCGATCTGCTCCCACGTCACATTGGGCGCTTCGTCCAACAGATGTTTGCGGGCTTTGCGGTCCTCCATCCGTTCGATCGCGACATGGAGGCTCGGTTCGATGCGTACTTCGTCGCCCGCCTTGATGTCCGCGCCGATCAGATCGCTCGAACGCTGGAGGACCAGTACCTGCCGGCCCATCTCCTGCTCGAAACGAAGCCGCCCGTCTGGCAACGTTTCCGCCACTCTCAGCACCGGACCGTTGGCGTCGTACCCCAGCGTCTTGATGACGGCGTAGGCTTCGTTCACGAGGATCTGCGTCCCGATCTTGAGTTCGGCCTCCGGCACGCGCGGGTCGACATTGGCGTAGTACTCGGCCCCTCCCACCACGATGCGCGCCAATCCTTGTCCCGGGAGTTCCAACAACGTGCCGACGCGGTTGGCCGGAGCGGTCAGCTTGGCGACCACGTCGCTGACCTTCTTGAATTCCGCCTCACGCTGGTGGTTCGCCGCCTCGGACAGCATGATGGCATGCCGCAACTTGTACAGAATCTTCTGGCGCGGGTCGCCGTCGGTGAAGGAGGCGAGGCACTCATCGATCAGTTCGAGCGGGTCTGAGCCGGTCCGGCGCGACTCCTCGTCGCCCGGGTTCGTCGATCCGCTCTGCGGAGGCTCAGGGGCACGGCGGTCACTCATTACAAACCCTCCACGATGGGGGAACGAGTGATCCTATCACAGTGCTGCCGGGGAATACCGCTAGGCTAATTCACGGCCTGGAGGGTCAAGGCCACTCGCTCCCGGCGGTTGCCTCGCTGCACCTCGACGACGACCTGGTCGCCGACTTTGTGGTCTTCCATGACGTCCATCAATTCGTCCACCGTCGTCACGGGTTTCCCCCCGACGGCCAGGATGATGTCGCCGAGTTCCACACGGCCGGTCGTGGTTTCGCGCGCGCCTTTCAGCCCGGCGCGATCGGCCGCCCCGCCCCGCGATACTTTGCCGATGATCAGGCCCTTCACGCCCCAACGCCGAGCCATCGCGTCCGGCACCAGCGACACGCCCAACCCGGGACGAATCAGTTTCCCGTGCTTGATCAGTTCAGGCACGATCCGGTTCACCGTATCGACCGGGACGGCAAAGCCGATACCCGCAAAGGCCCCGCTGGGACTCACGATCTGCGTATTGACGCCGATCACCCGACCGGTGCCGTCGAGCAGCGGACCGCCGCTGTTCCCTGGATTGATCGCGGCATCGGTTTGGATCACCCCTTCGATAGTCCGGTTGGAGAGGGACTTAATGGTGCGCCCGAGCGCGCTCACGACGCCGGTCGTCAGCGTATGGTCCAGCCCGAAAGGATTGCCGATGGCCAAAACCTTCTGCCCTACTCGCAAATCCTGCGACGTGCCGACCGTGACCGGCGACAAGGCTTCCTCGGGCGCCTGGATCTGCAGCACTGCCAGGTCGTGATCCGGATCGGTGCCGATCACGGCAGCCTTGTATTCGGAGCGATCGCTCAACGTGACCTTGATCGAATTGGCCCCGTAGATCACGTGAAAGTTCGTGACGATGTGTCCCTGCTTGTTCCAGACGAATCCGGAACCGGATCCTTGCGGGACTTCCATCGTGTCGAGCGACCAGAAATCGCGCTGGATCGCCGTATTGGAGATGAAGACGACGGACCTCGACATCTTATCGAACACGGCCATGGTGGCCCGCTCGTCGGCGCCGAGTTCCGCGGGAGGCGGCGTCACCTGGCGGGGCCGCACTTCCGGTCCCTCGTAAGCCGGTCCGAGCGGCTTCCCCCATTCCAGCGCGTGGCTCGTCGCCGCCGCCAGCACGAAGATCGCTGCCGAGAGCATGGACCGCGTCATCGACCCTATTCTCCGAGGATTTGAATGATGAGTTCGCGCTGGCGAGCCCGCGTATCGAAGTCCACCAGGACGAGTTGCTGCCAGGTACCCAGCGCCATCGTCCCGTTGGTGAAGGGGATCGTCACGGAGGGGCCCTGCAGTTGGCCCCGCAAGTGGCTATGGCCGTTGTCTTCGCCAGGATTTCTGGTGTTGTGTTGCCACTGGGAGTCGGCCGGCACCGCACGGTCCCACCAGGTTTTCGTGTCGGCGCGGATCCCCGGCTCATCCTCGATGATCATCAACGAAGCGGTCGTGTGCTTCACGAACACCGTGACGATACCGGCGGTGAGCCCGGTCGCCGCCAGAGCTTCCTGCACCGGCTTCGTGATGTTCTCGATCTCTGTGCCTCCGCGCATCGCGACACGCAGCGGTACGGTCATCACCGCCATCATTTCAATGCTCCATCCGGTGCAACAACGTTTTCTCCCGTGGGGTGAGCCGGCGCCCGCGGGCTTCGGCAATAATGGCGTCGAATTGACCTTCCGCCGCCAGGCATTTCAGGGTTTTCATGACGTCGCCGCTCAGGATCCCTTCCTGCTCCAGCTTCTCCAGATAGCCGAACGCATCCACAATCGTCTCTTTCTTCCGGACATAGTAATCGCGGCCCCGACGCTGGTTGCTATAGGCTTCGAACTGTTCACAGGCAACAAGAATCTCCGCGAGCTGTTTCACCCAGGGCTTGGCCTGGGCCAGCTTCTCGGGATAGTAATAGTACAGCATCACCTGCTGCATCCAGGGTTCCCAGCGCACCCCCATTTTGGCAATGGACGCACGGACGCTGCGCAGCCGCCGGGCCAGCCGGCGCGCATACCCCAGCCGCATTTCAACTTGTTCCTTGGCCCAGGGGGTCATCGGGATCCCATCGGCCTCAAGACTCCTCCGATACCGGGCGAGGAACGCCTCCGTTTCGCGTCCGTACAGAGTATCCGGATGTATGGCCCGCCATTCACGCGGCCTCGTAGGAATTCCGTGCTGCTTCGCCCAGGACCATATTTTCCCGAAGAGTCGGCGATCGAGGCCGGCCCGGCCCAGGTCGTGCAAGAGACAAGCGATTTGATATTGCCGGACACGAGCCGCGTCGTGCCCCAATACACGGGCCACGGCCGCGCACATCCGGGCCGTGCGGATCGCGTGGGGACGATCGTATCCGCGGATCACGGTTCCGTGTTTGAGGGGATGAGGATAGTCGTAGAGCCGCATCAGGGCGGAGACGAGCGGACGCGGCACGATCAAGGGAGCGTGGGTCGGTGTGGCTGGTTTCATCATGCGCGAAACACGGTGGCGGGGAGAATATCGTTCACCGAAAGAAGGTGTCAAGGCGCGACTGCTCGCCCAAACGCGCGAACTCTGCTAGACTCGGCACGTTGGCTCCGTAGGCATTTCTCAGTACCGAGGCTTATGCGACGATCATACGGCTTCAGGCTCGCCGTGACCGCGTGCACAGCCGGCATGCTGTTGGCATTCGTCGAGCCGGCGCCGGCCGGCATCCTCGATCACTTGCAAGACTTGACTGGCAAGGCCAACGTCAGCGTTACCCTCACCGGTCGCGACAACTTCAACAGCGAGTATCGCTACGACTTGGTCGTCCGCAACCGCTCCAGCGACCCGCTCATGGCCGATTCGCTCATCATTGTGCTGGAGAAGATCACGAACTTGGCTGGAGAAGAACGGGAGCCGCTCAAGAGCGAGCCGATCCTCAGCCGCTTCGACGTGGTGGGACAGGACGGCGAAACGGATGACGGCAAACCGTTCTTCCGCGTTCCGGTCGGCGCCAACGCGGATCTCTTGCCGCTCACGGACAGCCTGCCGGTTTCGATCCGCATCCGAAACAAGGATTATGTGTCAGTGTTCACCCCGGCCTTCCGCGTCTACGGAAAGAAACGTCCGCCGGAGGCGAAGGCGACCACTGACGGCCAGCCGAGCGGCCCGTCCCAGCGCCAGCCGCACGATCGCCAAGCCGAGAAGTTGCTCCAGCTCCTCCTAAAAAAAGGCATTATCACGGAGGAGGAGTGGCGGAAGGCCAACCAGTGACTGACCCCTCCTGCAAGGCTTGCCAGGGCAGTTGGCCTCCTGCGGAACACTTCATCGCCGACTTGGGGCTTTCGAAGGTGTACTTGCATGACGACCAGTTTTTCCCAGGCTGGACCGTCGTCCTGTTCACACGCCACGCCACCGAACTGTTCCACTTGGCTCCGACGGAACGCATTCAGTTGATGGAAGAAGTCAACTCGGTGGCTAAAACGTTGGCCCGGGTGTTTGAGGCCAAGAAACTCAATTACGAACTCCTCGGCAACCAACTGCCCCATATCCACTGGCATCTGATTCCCCGGCTTGCCGGCGACCCGGCCCCGCTGGAGCCAGTCTGGCGCGTCCCCCACGAGCCCGTCCAGCCCACGCAATCAGAGCGCCAGGAGCGTATCCGGCGAATCGCCGCCGGACTGGCATCATTCAAGTAGCCCCCGCCTCGCATCACGCTGGAATGGTATAATCCTCCCGAACCATCATAAGAGGGTTGGAGGGTCCCAGGTTCCCATGACGTGGCGATTGGTTCCGGCGATCCTTCTCGCGACCCTCCCCAGCTCCGGTGGCTCTTCCTTCGCACAGGATCCGGATCAGCCCGTCTTGTCGCCTCCCATCATCGAATCTCCCGCACCGACCATGCCGCCACAGGCGGAGGAGCATCGGCTGTCGGACTCCACACGGAAAGAACGCGACGACGCTGCATACGTGCTCGGCGAGTTGCGCGGACAGGTCCGTGCGACTCCGGACGACGCAGAGATTCGGCTGCGGCTCGCCCAAGGCCTCTCCCGCATCGGCGATCTCGACGCCGCAGTGGAGGAATGCCGCGTCGCGATCCGCTTGAAGCCGGACGATGCGAAGGCCCACCTGCAACTCGGCGTACTCCTCATAGTGAAGCAGGAGTGGCGGGCGGCGGTATCGGTGCTGAAGGAAGCCCTCACGCTGAATCCGGCGCTGACTCAAGCTCATTACAATCTCGGCAGCGTGCAGTACTCGCTGGGCAATGTGAAGGCCGCAATCCAATCTTACCGGCACGCGCTGGAGTTGCAGCCCTATTTTCCGGACGCACGCTACCGTCTCGCCCTGCTCTTGAAACTCACAAAACAGGATCGGGAAGCAGGACAGTTGATGGAGGAAGCGGCGATCGGCGGAGTACCGCAGGCGCAATTTTTCCTCGGCAACGCCTACAAGAACGGGCAGGGAGTCGAGAAACACCTCGGACTCGCGGTCTTCTGGTGGAGCAAGGCCGCCTCATTCCATCACCAGCCGGCGGCGGAGGCGCTTGCAAAGGTGCGTCGGCAGGCGCTCGCACCCGATCAGTCGCCGCGCAAGCGCCAGGAAGCGCTCGACGCCTTCCGAGCCTATCGCGACAAGCTGTGGGAGGCATTTCCCGACTACCACCGGACGAGCGACGGCGAGACGCTTGGAAGCAGACTCGCTCAGGACCGCCGGATCGAGGATGCCCTCTCCGCGCTGCTCAGCGAAACCGACGCGCTCAGCGAGCCTGCAACAGCCGAACTCGCCCGGCTGTACGAAACCGGCTCGAACCCGCAGCTCACGCCGTTCGATCCCCGCATCCTCGTGTGCCTCGACAGAACCGCCGGCGATGGTTTCCTTCCCGCGAAGAAAACCCTGGCGCGCGTCTATGCCAAAGGCCTCGGCGTGCCGCCCGATCCATCGAGAGCTAAGGCCCTGCTGCAGGGTCTGCCCAAGGCGGACGCAGCTGCGCTGGCCGACGAACTGGGACTGCGGTAAGTCGCATGGTCGATTGGTCAAAAGCCTGGCGACTCTTCGTCACCTCGCTCCCGCTTCAAGCGTTGACCATCGGCCTGCTCGCCGGCCTCCTGGCCAAGCTGTTGTGGAGTATGGTGCCCGCCACGTTCACGACCCTCGATTGGACGCTCTACGACAGCTGGCTGCGCCATCGCGCTCCGATCGCCGTGAGCCCGTTGTTGACGATCCTTGCGCGTGATCCCACAAGCGACGAACGATTCGGTTCGGGCCCCTGGGACCGGGCAGTCCTGGCCCAGCTCATCACCGCCGCCCATGAATCCGGCGCAACCGCGATCGGCCTCGACCATCGTCTGGACCATGCCAGCCCGGCCTCCCGCGGCGGGGCGACGAGTGACGCCTTGCTGCTCGAAGCCGTGACGTCAGCCGCGCCGGTCGTTTTTGTCGACGACCCTGAGATGACGCTCGGATACGACGGGATCCTCGCCGGGCATCTCTCCATGGCCACCCAACGGGACCACGTCTCGCGCAGCGTTCCGCTCTTGTTGTCGGCGGAAGGCCGGACGGTTCCTGCCTTCGGCTCACTGCTGTTCGATCTCTCGCGGCAAGAACGGGCGGTCGCCGCCATTCAGTCTGTCACGGAAGAGGCGGTACCCCGTCTGGTCAATGTCGTCGGAAACGGCACCTTGGCCGCGCTGCCGACCGTTCCGATCTCCACCGTCTGGCAGGCCTTGCAACAGCAGGATACTCGCCAACTGGAGGGCTGGTTCAAGGGAAAGGTCGTCGTGGTGTTGTCCAATCCGATAGCACCGGGCCCCTGGCTCCTCCCGACCGGCCAATCGGTGCAGGGCATCGTTGCACACCTGCATCTCCTGAACAATCTGCTGACGACCAACCGCCTCTGCGCCATCGGTCCGTCGAGCCGCTTCGGCCTCACTGTCCTCCTGGCCTCGCTCGTGGCCTGGTGTCTCTTGCGATACCCGGCATCCATCGGCCTCCTCTCTGCGGCAGGCGCCACCCTACTTTACATCGCGCTGACCGCCGCCACGTTGGGAACCGTTCACCTCGTCCTTCCGGTGACCCTCCCCCTCACAGCGGCAGTGCTCGTCTCCGTCGGAACCACGGCTTGGACCCATCTGGCTGCGGGCCAGCGCTTGCGACTGCTCGAACAGGACATGCTGCGCCTCCGACAGGATGCAGCCGCCGTCCGTGAAGCCTTGATCCTTCGTCAGAACCGTGCGGAGGCTCTCGAGGAAGATCTGGAAGCCGCTAAGGCTGCTGCCGAACAGTCGGCGGGGCAGCGGGAAACCCTGGCCGGTGCGACAGAGGCGCTCCGCCTCCAGCTGGCCGAGACGCAGTCGCAAGAGGAGCAGGCCCGCCGGCAGCTCGCACAACTTGAGCAGCAGCTCCACGACCTGCGCGCCGCTTCGACCGATTCCGGTTCCATCGGCGACGCCGAACTCGAACAGTTGCGAAGTGAGTGCCGCCAACTCGGCATCGTCACCCAGGATCCCGCGCTGCTCCGGTTGGTCCGAGACGTCAAACGTGGCGCGAAATCACCGCTCACTGTCTTGCTGCTGGGGGAACCGGGAACGGGCAAGGAACTCTTCGCCCGCGCCGTCCATCGGTTGAGCCCACGCGCCGGCAAACCCTTCATCGCCGTCAACATGGCGGCGATTTCGCCAGAGCTCTTCGAAAGCGAACTGTTCGGCCATATGAAAGGCAGCTTCACCGGCGCCTCCGCCGACCGGCGCGGCTACTTCGAACTGGCCAACCATGGCACCATCTTCCTCGACGAAATCGGTGATCTGCGATTGGATCACCAGAGCAAGTTGCTGCGCGTGCTGCAAGAAAAGTCGTTCTATCGCGTCGGGGCCACCCAGCCGACCACCGTCGACGTCCGCGTCGTGGCGGCGACCAACCGGGACTTGCAGGGGGGCGTCTCGGAAGGCTGGTTCCGGGAGGACCTGTACTTCAGGCTGAAAGGGCTGGTCTTTCAACTCCCGCCGCTGCGTGAACGGCCTGGAGACATCCCGCTCCTGGCTGAAACTGGTCTGGCAGAGATCGCGCAGCAGATGGGCCGACCCCGGCCCCAACTCACGAACGACGCGATGCGCCGCTTGAGTGAACAGGCCTGGCCTGGCAACGTGCGGGAACTGCGGCATGCCCTGGAACGAGCCGTAGCCTTGAGTGAGGGCCCACTGTTGACGAAGGACGCCTTTCCGCTGGAGGAACGCGGATCGAACGAGCGCAAGCCCTCAACCGACGCCGTGGCCTTGCCGGATTCCGCCGGCGACCAGGCGGTGCTCCAGTGCCTTCGCCGGCAGGGGTTCGACATGCAGGCCACCGCCAAGGCCCTCGGCTGGGATCGCAGCACTGTGACCCAGCGGTTAAAAGGTCTCTGCTTTCAGGCGCTCGTCGACGCCGACGGCGACCAGGGCAAGGCGGCGCTGTCAATTGCCGGGGATCCCATCCACCTCCATACCGTCGAACTGAAGCTGATGGACTACTACGGCCACCTGCATGCCGTCATCGAACCTTTCCGCACGGCGGAGGAGGCCCTCGCCGACTGCCGCCGCCGCTTCAAGAATCTTCCGGAACGGCACTTCGCCTCTGTGGAGCAACTTGTCCGCCAATCCTTTGCCCAGAGGGATTCGCAGTGTTCATGACCGGTGATCACACCCCCTGCGGGGTCCACCGGCTCAGGAACGGTCGAGCCGACGACAAGGAAGCCTCAGCCTGAGGCGATTTGGCTGACCATCCCTACGAACCTTCAGAAAGCGTCCCTCCCGCCTAGGTGAATACCTAGGGAATTTGAGCCTTCCCTCCTCTTGAGTCCGGCATAAGGATTGCCATGTCCTGCCTACCGGCTGAGCCTATGAACAGATCACACCTCAGACATGCTAGGGAAATTCAGTTCACCTGGGCCTCACTTGCCCTGACGGCCACGGCGACCGCGCTGCTGCTGGGGGGCACCGGCTCGCTGCTGCTGGGGGCCATTCAGGAAGGCCGGGTGGCCCAGGCCTTCGAAGCTGCCCTGTTCGGCGCCCTTTCGGGATTCCTCGTCTATGGGAACCTCTGCTACCAGGTCGCGAGGCTGGGCCAGCTTCAACGCACCGCCACGCACCGTGACTCCCGTCGGGAGCCGACCGCGGCGTTTTATGCAGACAGCGCTCCGGCGTTAACGGTCCTCGTTCCCTCCTATCGGGAGGAGCTGCCGGTCATCCGACAGACGCTGCTCTCCGCCGCACTCCAGGACTACCCCAATAAGCGGGTGGTTTTGCTCCTGGACGATCCTCCCGCACCGCGGTCGCGCCAGGATCAGGCAACGCTATGGGCGAGCCGCAGCCTCCCGTTCAACCTTCAAGCGATTCTGGCCGAACCGGCCCGCCATATCGCGAACACCCGGGCGGCGTTTTTGGAACGACGGGACATTGGGTCGCTCCGTTGGGATGAAGAATGCGTTCGGCTCTCCGATTGCTTCAGTTGGGTCGCAGAATGGTACGAAGGGCAGGCAAAACAGACGCCAGCCGATTCCCATACGGACGTCTGGTTCGTGGAACACATCCTGACTCAGCCAGGCCTGTTCTGCCGTGAGCAATCCACGCAATGGTTTGCTCGCCGAAAGCAGGTGTCGTCTCTCTCCGCCGAAACGCTCCGGCAGGACATCGCTTCAGCCTATGCGGGGTTGGCGGCGCGCTTCGACGTGGTCTTTGACGTCTTCGAACGGAAACAGTACCGCAACCTCTCCCATGAACCGAACAAGGCCATGAACCTGAACAGCTACCTCGGCCTCATGGGGAAGCGAGTGAAACCCGTGCTCCGGAAGGATGGGCTGCACCTCGAAGAAACCTCCAGCCAGCTCGGTAGCCGGCTGATTCCCGATACGCCGTATGTCATTACCCTCGATGCGGACAGCCTCCTGAAAGACATGTACGCCAGCACCCTCGTCAGGCTGATGGAACGTCCTGAACATGCGCGCATCGCCGTGGCGCAAACACCCTATAGCGCCTTCCCGAACGCCCCCGGCGCCTTGGAACGCACCGCCGGCGCGACGACCGACATTCAATATCTCGTCCACCAGGGCTTCACCCGATTCGATGCGACGTTCTGGGTCGGCGCCAACGCATTGTTGAGGAAGTCCGCACTGGAGGAAATTCGAACCGTCGAGCAGGAGGGCGACAAGCTCGTCTCCCGCTACATCCAGGACCGCACCGTGATCGAAGACACGGAGTCGACGGTGGATCTGCTCGGTAAGGGCTGGACACTCTACAACTATCCGGAGCGTTTGGCGTACAGCGCCACTCCACCGGATTTCGGCTCGCTCGTGATTCAACGCGCCCGCTGGGCCAACGGCGGCTTGATCATTTTCCCCAAGCTGCTGTCCTCCCTCCGTCACCGGGCGGCCTCCCCGCGCGCGCTGGTTCAAGCGCTGCTCCAAACGCACTATCTCACCTCGCTGGCCTTCGCGCCCCTGAGCGTGCTGCTGTTGTTGGCCATTCCCTTCTCCGCCGAACTCATGACCGTCTGGATGCCGCTGGCCGCGCTTCCGTATTTCGCCCTCTACGCCCGCGATCTCCAGATGACCGGCTACCGGCCGATGCGTGACCTGCTGCGTATCTATGCGCTGAATCTGCTGCTCATTCCCGTCCATCTGACCGGGGCGATCACCTCCATCAGACAGGCGGTTGCCGGCATCAAGATTCCCTTCCGTCGAACCCCCAAGATCGCAGGCCGGACCAGAACCGCCGGGCTAGATCTGACCCTACAACTCGGTATCGTCGGCCTCAGCCTCAGCCTGGGACTCTACTACGTCTCCCATCAACGCTGGATCTCCGGCGCTTTTGCATTGGCAAATGCCGGCCTGTTGCTGTACGGCATCCGGCACTTCATCGGTTTTTCGGAACTCGCGCAAGATCTTCTGCACAGTGCAAACGGCAGTGTCCCCAAGCCGGCCTGGGACTCTTGCGCCAACACCTTCTTCAGCGGCGCCCGCCTGGTGACGGACACGCTGCGTCAGACCGCGATGCAGACGGGGCGCCTGTTGAGTGCCCCGCGCCAAGCGATCTGGGGCCTGTTACTGTTGCTCGAAGTGCTCAGCCCCTCCCTCGCGATCGGCGCGGATGTTCCCAAGAATGTGATGCAGAGAGAGAATGAACGCCCCGGCACTACGGCGTGGCTTCTCACCACACCGGCAGTCCGTGGCGAGATCGAAGGGTATGCCTCGGCCCCCAGCGTGAACCAAGGCGAAACCATCCAGCTCTACGTCAATACCGCTGCACCCACCTATCGGCTCACGGTCTATCGCATGGGCTGGTACGGCGGATTGGGGGCGAGAGAAATGCGGGCGGCAGTGCGGTACCAAGGCCGCAGGCAGACGCCGCCCCATCGCGAGACGGCAACCGGCCTCGTGGAATGTCGCTGGACGGACCCGATCACGTTGACGATCCCAGTCGAGACGGCGCAGGAGCCGGGCTGGCCGTCCGGCTACTACCTCGCCAAGCTGACAGCCGAACCGCGCGGGGAAGAGAGTTATGTGCTGTTTGTTGTCCGAGAGGATAACAGAGCCGCAGCCTTGCTCGTGCAATCGAGCGTCACTACGTTTCACGCATACAACAATTGGGGCGGCAAATCCCTCTACGACTACAACAGCAGCGGCGGTCGCGCCCTGGCCGTTTCACTCAACCGTCCCTATGCGGCCAGTCCGGATCCTGTGGCAGCCGATTCCACGGGCGCCGGGCCGTTCCTGCGCGGGTGGGAGTACGACATGGTCCGCTGGCTGGAACGGTCCGGCTACGACGTCGCCTACACGACCAACATCGACCTCGACCGTCATCCCGATGCGCTGCGTCCCCATCGGGCCATCCTCACTGCCGGACACGATGAATATTGGACGTGGAGCATGCGCCGCGCCCTGGAAGCGGCCAGAGATCGCGGCACCCACTTGGCGTTTTTCTCCGCAAACAGCGGCTATTGGCAAGTCAGACTGGAGCCGGGCCGGACCGATCATCAGCCTCGACGCACGATCGTCGCCTATAAAGAACGGGCCGCCACCCACGATCCGGTCCTCTTGGACCATGACGAGGCCAACGATCATCTGGCGACGACGACATGGCGATCCGCACCGGTGAATCGTCCGGAAGCAGCCCTCCTCGGCGGAATGTATCTCGAAGGCAGCCCAGAAGTGGACGGAGATCTTGTGTTGGCTGAGACGGACCATTGGATGGTCCAAGGGATGGGACTGCAACGAGGGATGCACCTGCCCGGCCTGCTGGGCTACGAAGTCGACGGCCTGGCCGATGCTTCCCCGGCGAATGTCACCGTCATTACCTCATCGCCGGTCGGACCGCGTTTTGCCGCCAGCACGCTCTATCAGGCTGCGAGCGGCGCCTGGGTCTTCAACGCTGGTTCGATGCAGTGGGTCTGGGGACTCGACGACTTCCGGGCTGATCCATCCCGGCAACCTCGCGTGAACCAGACGATCCAGCAGATCACCCGACGCCTGCTCGATCGGATGAGCCGCGGACCGGAACCTCTGTTGGCGCAAGGAGCGGACAGACCATGAGCCTGCCTGCGCTGGAAACCGCGCTCCAGCCGGTCTCGGACCACCAGCGAGAAACCGCTGACCCTCTCGACAAAGGCGTGGCGGCCATTGTGCTGTTCGTGGTCGGCAGCGCCTTGGTGGCAGGACGCACCTCTCCCATTCCTTATCTCTGGATCGCTATCGCGTCCATCATCGTGTTGTCCTACGCCACGATCGTGAGCAAGAGTGAGACGGTCCGCGCGCTCTGCCTTAATCTCGCCGTTGCCTGTCTCGTTCTCGGAGCCGCGGAGAGCTACTTTTGGGCCAAGGAGCCGCTGGAGCGCCGGATGGACTACAGCGACGGTTTCTTCTTGTCCGACGACGTGCTTGGATACGCTCCGGCTCCCGATCGATCCATCAGGCATCGCGCCTACGCCGACGATCAGCCCCTGTACGACGTGACGTATCATCTGGACAGCCGGGGCCTCCGGCGGGCCATGCCGGTCAATGCAGACCAGGACCGCACCAAGCCCTGCCTCGCCTTCTTCGGCGATTCCTTCACATTCGGCGAAGGCATGCCCGACGAGCGAACGATGCCCTATCAGGTCGGAGAAAAGGTCGGTCCAGGCTACCGCGTCGTGAATTTCGGCTTTCTTGGCTATGGTCCGCACCAGATGCTCGCGGCCCTGGAAGCCGGGCAACTCCAGTCGCGCGGGCAATGCCGACCCAACCACATCCTGTATCAAGCGATACCGACCCACGTCTCGCGGGCCGCCGGCCTGGAGTCATGGGATCAGCATGGACCGAATTATGTGCTGGATTCGGCGGGCGGAGTCCGGCGAGCGGGACGTTTCGACGACCGCCGCCCGATCACGGCCCCGGAGTGGCTGCGTTTGCTGCACCGCAATCTGTACACCCAGGTGCGGGCAGCCCTCGAAGCCAGTGCGCTCTATCGGACGGTGCTGCGCTCCCATCGTCTGATCGAGCAAGAAGACATCGCTCGTTTTACCGCCATCGTCGAGACCGCCAAACACTCAGCTACCCACGCATTCCCGGCCACGGGATTTTCAGTCCTCTTCTGGGATTACGACGATGACACCGTCGTCGGCAGGGCCGTTCAGGATCAGCTTCGCGCTCGCGGTCTCGCCATCTATCCGATGTCGACAATTCTTCCCGGATTCCCTGCCGAACGGGCACGTTATGAAATCAGCCCCTATGATCGGCATCCCAACGCCCAGGCCCATGCGCTGATTGCCGACTACGTGGCGCACCACATCGTCTCTGCCTCTCGCTGATCGCTCGCGCTACTCCATCGAACGCAGGTCGCCAAACCACGTCCTCATCAACCGGCTAGGGCGAATCAGGCTGCCACGTGGGAAGAGCGAAGTAGGGGGACCGACCTGGCGAGTGCATCGCGCGATAGATGACTTCGAAGTATTTGGCGAGGGAAAGCTGGTTCATCTCTTCCACGGTGAAATACCGGGCGTGATCCGTCTCCACACCGTCAGGCTTCGGCATCCCTCGGACCACCCGGCCGGCAAAGACCGTTTTCACCGACGCCAGCCGATCGCCGTTCTTGAACGTGCAAGAGAAATGTTCGCCGGCGAAAACGCCGAGCAGCGACTGCAACTCGACGAGTACGCCCGCCTCTTCCCAGGTCTCACGCACCGCCGCGTCGGCCGGCAGTTCGTGCGGATCGACGATACCGCCAGGCGCCCCCCACAAACCCGACTCGTGATGTTGCACCAGCAGAAGACGCCCTTGGTCGTCATGGGCCACCACGGCTACCGTGGGAACCTGGAGCAACTCGGTTCCGACCTTAGCGCGGAGTGCTTTGATGAAATCCGGAATCGGCATCGAGCAAGGAGATTACGCGATCTCCATCAGAGAAGCCAGGTCACGCGCAGGCGGGATCGGCCGTCGCGGGGTCAAACGCATCATCGCGGATATCAAGCGTCAGCTCGTAGGGCGCCATCGGCGAGAAATTCGAGCGCAGGGCCACTTGCCGGCCGATCATGTTGCGTTGCACGCTCCGGTCGATCAGCGACGCCAAATGCATGAACTCCATCACGGGGGCGCCGATCCACTGGTCGGTGATCTCCGCCTGATGCGAGGTGCAGATCTCCAGGTTCATCGACGGCCCGATATGCATGTACTCCGACAACCGGTTGTTCGCGGGATTCGACGCGTATTTCCGGATCTCGGCGGCAAACTTCTTCAACCCCGCCACCGACCCGACGATCCGCCACTCCTTCGCGGTCTTGTCCTTCCCGCAATAGAACCCCAGCTCCCGCCACACCCGCCTTGCGTTCTCCTTCGCCGCTTCAGTTGCCATGAAATCTCCCCTTCAAGAAATTCAGAACGTCCCCGTTTCATGCCATCCCTCGTTTTATCTCTCCCCTCTGCGTCCTTGCTCATGCATTCTGAACTCATTGAACAATCGAGCCAATTTCCCAAATCGCTCCGAGTGGGCTTCGATGGCAGCCACCGATTGCTCGATCATTTTATTTCCATCAGCAGGCCGCATGATTCGCTGTTCCATCATGGCCGTGACAGCCGCTGCATACCCCACCTCAGTGACGAGTACCTTGAACTCCTCAGACCCTTTCAGAATCGCCTGCTGAGAGGCTCTCGTCTCCTCGATCAACAGCTGTTGCGATTCAATGAGCGGCTTGAGCCACAAGACGGCCATCAGGATACTACTGCCACAGACGACCAGAAAGAACGCCAGAGCCAGCTCCTGAATGTTTTTCGTCATGATGCCCCCTTTACCGTTAATCTCCGCTTCGCTGTTTCCCGCTCCGTACCGGCTATTTCTTCGCGGCAAACCGCGCGATCGATTGCGACGAGTTGACCGCAATCTGGGAATTCTTTTGTAATTGATTGAGCGCTCGTTCCAATATCGTTTCTGGAGACGTCCATCCGCTCGATCCAACTCCTTCGCCACTCGTCGTCTCAATCCAGATCGGATCGCCCGATGGCGTGCGCAGATCCCACTCGACCTTGACCGCAACGTGTGAATCTCCAACCGATGTGGCCCCCAACGTTCTGTTGATAAAGACCACTCGCGGGGTGAGGACGGCATCGACGCCCAACCCAACTATCGGGGCCTTGCCGTCGATGTCCACGACTCGTGCAAACACCCGCTCCGCCAGTCCCTTGGCATTGGGGGCTACCCACGTCCCAATGGGAATCTCCATATTCCATTGCTCCTTTTCCCATTTGGTCTTTTTCAAGTCTTCTGTAATGCGCACCCCCACCGTGAGATCGATTTTCTTCTGTGGGGCATAGTCAGCGAACAGTTTCTTCGGCGGCTCAATTACCGTCGTACAACCAGCCAGGAGCCCCGTGATCGACATCACCGAGAGACACGATACCCAACGTGGCAAGAACTTCATAGATCCTCCGCTCACTTGACGGCGTATGTGATCGGAATATCGAAGGTCAGCGATTTGAAGTTCGAGGTATCAGTGGCTTCAATAATGGCGCGCAAGCTTACCTGGTTGCCTCGAACCTCTTTCGGGATCGGAACATACACATAGCCATGCACCTGTTGCCCTGGATCCACCGTGTGACTTTGCAGTTCTTTCAGACCCATCCCATGGAAGACCGTTCCGGCATCTGACGCCAGCTTGGTTCCGACCAACGCGAGAGGAGACATCAGCAGGACACCGGCGGCAGACAGCGCTCCTCCCACCCCCTCCTTGGTCTGGCCCACTCCAGTCTTTCCCGATGGGACAGCATTGGCATCCGCCACCACGACCTTGTTCCTAGCCAGCACAAAGCTCGTCGATGGGTTCCGGTTCTCCGCCATGACAAGAATCGGCAGCACACCGTCATCGACGATATCTGAACCGAACACCTCTTTCACCTCGTTTCGCTCCAACGCACTGACCGCAACGGTGAGCCTCTGCTGCTCAACCTTGAGCGGATACGAAGCAAGTGGGCGGACCTTGTCAGGCGGGATATCCATCGTCATACACCCAGTCAGGAGCCCATATGACAGCACCACGAGCCATAGGCTGCCTCGCAACCATGACCGACAACTCTTCACATGTATCTGCATACCCACTCCTTCTTGAAAATGAGATGCGTCACTGTCGGATCGCCGGTGCGGGAGCAATTTAGCGACAAGCAAAGATTCCTGACACCTTTCCATGCCACAGTTCTATTGTTTGCGCTCAAGGTAGGTGGGTGAAACGTAGTGTGCTTCATCCTCAGAAGCATCTCTCTTCGGACACTGCATCTGGCTTTTTCGAACAGGTGCAATCAGGTACAGGCGCTGACCATCAAGTCGCAAGTACACATCGTCTGGGTTGCAGCTCGAGCCATCTATCGGGCAGACCTTGCATTTGATCATATCGCCCTGTGTTCCACAGGAGCGAAAGATGTCCGTGATCACACGACCCGTTTCGTTTGTTGCGCGGCGGAGAAAGGCCTTGTTCCCTTCAGTGGCCGATATCTCCCACTTTAGCGAGCTTTTTACAATGATGGCGACGCGACGATCGATCTCACTCTCAGGCCAGGCGAAGCCGCACCACTTCAATTGGAGTTCTCGTCCTTGGGCCAAGTACGCTCGAATGTGGCGTTGAGCATCGGCCGCGCTCAGGTCGCTTTGCCAGACCCCGCTAAGGTCTGGCACGACCGGGCTCGGCACCTCCTGTGCCGCCACCACGCCATAGCAGACCAGGATCAAGCAGACAACTAATCGAATAGCGGTCCTCATCGAGGGCTTCCTTAGAACGACCGAGACGGACCGAATATCCAGATAACGACGTTCTGAATAAACCCTCCCGACAAGCGGACCAACTTCTTATCCCGTACAGCAAGAACCCCACCGTCGTTTTCACGGAGGACTAATGGGCCCTCTACGATCTTGCCTGAAGACATGTTCATAAGCAGGAATGTATCGTTTGCGTCTTTCACAATACTGAACCTGTCATGGTTTGGCGGTAAAGCGCTCTTGGAGTGCTCTGTGAGCGCAGCGTCGGCACTGGCATTCACCGTCCAGTTTGCGTAGAGAATTGTGGCAGCTACGACAGCGCTGAGGAATACGACTGCGGTAATGCGATTAGGAGCCATGGTCGTCCACCTTCTCTTTGCAAGTGAATAGAAGTACTAGTTCCCGATACCTTTCTTGCCTTCGTTGAGGTACTTACAGGACAAGCACAAAGCCAAGTCCGTGAAGCGCCAATGCCAAGATGTCAAACAGCCACACGTCTGCGACCTTCCAGTGTGTAGGATTTACAAGGGCAAGCAAGATGAGAATGGCCAGCGACACGCCGACCAGAGAAACCATGATCTTGCGTGAGGAGCTACCTTTGAACGCCAGTACGGCAGAAGTGCCGCTGCAGGCAAGGATGACCAGTCCAATCGGCGCCTCGCCAGGAGTGAGACCTCCAGCGAACTGACCGAATAGCGCGCCAGCGATGAGTACCACACCAGCAGTAATTCGCACACCGAGGCGGCTACCACTCGGTTGGGCACTGGGTGGCACAGGTACAGCGACTTGCTGGTTACGTGCCTCAAGCACGAACCGAATGAGCAATACCCAGGAGAGCACTGCTAGCAAGGCAGACACCAAACTGACAGTCTCTATGAACTCTCTATGGTCTGCCCCCGTGCCCCCTCCTTGATTCAAGACCAACGGGATTGCGTAGTACCCCGCGTGGGAACACAGTGCAAGAGCAAGGAAACCCAGCAAAGACGTCTTTCCGGTCATGCTGGAGCGTGCGACAAGAACAATGGATGCGAGGATGAGAATGGCAGGGATCAAGAAGAAGACGTGTTGAATCCAGTCCATAGGTATCTCCTCACACGTGTTGGCCGGAAACGGAGGCCCTTGGGAGCAAGGAGGTCACACTGTGCCGCTGGGGTGTCATGACTTCCCGACGGCAACCATGACAATAAACCACCACGAATACCGACCGGGGGGGGAAAAGTTGGAAGATTCTACTTTGTTGAAAGCTGCAAGTCCATCTGAAGAGTGGACCTAGAGACCAAGTTTTGGCCAGAAACGGATTGGTACGGCGGCTCTTACCACGACACTATCGAAATAGCTCCCTCCAAGCTTGCTCGTTTAACCTCCCCTAAAATGGGCACTCGTGTCTGCACGCTCGGCTACGGAGTCAGCGGCCCGTATGGTGTTTGGGCTGCCTGCCTGTTCTCAGCTTGGAGGGCCGGCCTGGTTGGCCTCCTATTGCGCGCATGCACCGAGCACCGCCCCTAGCTTCAACATACGATTGATCCCGCGTGCGGAGTGCGCGAGCACGGGAGGCCAATAGGCCAGCCCTTCCGCAATGAAATATGCGGGGCCATCCCCGCATCCTCTGATGGGACCGAAATCCCCGCATCACGCTCGCCTCTCCCTACTCTTCTGAACCCCTCAATTTTCTTCACTTCTTTTCCATTTCCCTGCTCCTAATCCAGCGGCACCTTCGTTGCTCAAGCATCTGGCCAACAATGCGGCAATCGATGCTGGAAAGGAGGTGGCGAAGGACGGAAGCCGAGCCCACATCGAACAGCAACAAGTTTAAATCTCAAACTTCAGACCACACATAAGGAGGGAGTCATCATGTCGAAAGGTCCATCACAGGTTTCGTCAGGCAATATCGCCCCTGCCATCGTGGGGCCCAGCAAGGATAAGGATGTCTTCGTGGTCGGCGGGCTGGTGGTCGCGCTGGCTGGAGTCATCGGAGCCTTCTGGTACTACTCTTCAATCGAGAACCAACAGGCTACGGTCACCAGTGCAGAGGTGAGCGAGGCGCTGAAGGGCAGCCAACCACTCGCCATGCCAGTGTCACTGCCGGCCACCAAGGCACTGGAACCCATCGCACCGGCCAAACCGGGCATCATCCATGCCGACCTCTACTTCGAAGTGGGCCGCAAGGGGCTGACCGATGAAGCGAAGAAAGTCCTCGGAGAGCAGGCAGTACTTTTGAAGGACGATGCCAATTTGGGCGCGCTTGTCCAGGGCTACACCGATGCCCAGGGATCGGCCAGCTACAACCTGAAACTCGGGATGAAGCGGGCCGAAGCGGTCAAAGCTGAATTGATCGCCGCCGGCGTGGCCGAACACCAGATCAAGGTGATGAGCCTCGGCAAAGACGGCGTGATCTGCATCGACAACAGCGACGTCTGCCGCCAGATGAACCGCCGCGTCCATCTGGAGATCCGCACGATCGGCCAGGAGCACATGGTGCTGCCGACTGTCGCAGAAACTCCCACGGTCGATGCGACTCAGGCGTCAATCGATCCGAACCAGAAGACCGATGATTCCGGCTCGCTGATCGACGGCTTGATCCCCTCCGCCAATGCGTCGGAAGGGGATTCGACTCCTCTCGAACCGGCCTCGGGTAGCTAATCCACCAGAGCCTACCTACATGAGGCGAGATGCCTCATGTAGGAACAGGCTCTGGTTCAGATGCTGAAAAAGGCCTCCAGCTTCGTTCTCGCATCGCTCAGAGGCTCAACGTACGGCAAAGAGTACGCTTCGCCCCTTCGCTCGCTGCGGCCTTGCTGAAAGACCTTTTTGAGCATCTGTTGAGAAACGATGTGTTATCGGATGGCCATTCACCCATAACAACACGAGGACGGCATGATGACACTCAATTCAATCAGACGACATCCCATTGCCAAACGAACAGCACTGCTCTTCTGGCTGACCTTCGGACTGACCATCCTTTCCTGGTCTGGTGCGCTCCCGGTCTTGTTGGCCTGCGGAGAGGAGCCGGTCGGCGAGATGGGCATGACTCTGAAAGACGTCACGCAAGGCAGCCTGCTCTTCAAAACGAACGAAGCAGGCCGCTTTGTCCCTGCCCCCATACTCAACACGGACGTGAAGATCTCCGTCACCGGCACGATCGCCAGAACGGTTCTCAAGCAGGAATTCGTGAATCCCAGCAAAGAACAAGATGACTGGGCTGAGGGCATCTACGTGTTCCCACTTCCTGAAACGGCCGCGGTCGATCATCTCCGCATGACGGTCGGTGAACGCACGATTGTCGGGGAGATCAAAGAACGGACCGAGGCCAAGAAGGTCTATGAGCAGGCTAAGCAGGAGGGCAAACGCGCCAGTCTGGTTGAGCAGGAACGGCCGAACGTCTTCACGACCTCCGTCGCCAACATCGCGCCGGGGGACACAATCACGGTCGAAATCGAATACCAAGAATCCGTGCGCTATGATCTCGGCACGTTCTCACTCCGGTTTCCGATGGTCGTCGGTCCGCGTTACATTCCGGGCACGCCGGTGATCGTGGAAGACCAGCCATTGGGAAATGGCTGGTCCTTCAACACGGATCGCGTGCCGGATGCCGAGCGCATTACCCCACCTGTGCAGCGTCCTGAGCATGGTCTGATCAATCCGGTGAGCCTGGCGGTTGATCTGGCCGCCGGCTTTCCTGTCGGCAAAATCGAGTCGCCCTCGCACGAGATCCTCACCATCGCCGGATCGGACGGTCGGCAGCAGATTACGCTCCGCCGCGATCATGTGCCGGCCAATAAGGACTTTGTCCTGACGTGGAAGCCGGCGACTGGACAGGCACCGAACGCCACGGTCTACATCCAGAAACAGGGGGACGGCACCTACGCCTACCTGATGGTCACGCCACCGACATCAGAACAGGCGGTGATGCGCATCCCGCGCGAGACCATCTTCGTTATCGACACGTCCGGCTCGATGGCCGGCCAGTCGATCGAGCAGGCCAGGGCTGCGCTGCTTCTGGCCTTGAACAGACTGACTGCGCAAGACCGTTTCAACGTCATCGAGTTCAACAGCGTCACGCATCTACTGTTTTCGCAGCCACAACCGGTCAGGCCCGATACCTTGCGTAAAGCGGTGCACTATGTCGAACGGCTCCACGCCAACGGCGGCACGGAGATTCTTCCTGCCTTGAAGTTGGCATTCAAAGGCGCCGCCCCATCGACGCACCTACGGCAGGTGATTTTTCTCACCGATGGGCAGGCTGGCAACGAGGATGAAATCTTCGAGGCGATCCGCACAGAGTTGGGTCAAGGCCGGCTGTTCACGATCGGCATCGGCTCCTCTCCGAACAGCCACTTCATGCGGAAAGCGGCGGGGTTCGGACGCGGCACCTTCACCCATATCGGCAGCACGAGCGAAGTGAAGGATCAGATGGATGCGATCTTCCACAAACTGGAGCGGCCGGTGTTGACGGATCTGCGCGTGGAAGGATTGGATAGTGCTGCCGAGATGTTTCCGGCCAGGATTCCCGACCTCTATGCCGGCGAGCCGGTAGTCGTGGCTGTAAAGGCTTCGTCACTCCCTGCCAACGTGACGATTAGAGGCCAACTTGGCTCCACTCCATGGACAACTTCTGTCAGCCTCACGAACCAACCAGCTCGGGACGGCCTCTCCGTCAACTGGGCGAGAAGGAAGATCGAATCACTCATGGACCAACAGCGCTATGGGCGTGAAGAAGAGACGATCAGGCAAGCTGTTTTAGACGTGGCGTTAGCTCATCACGTAGTCAGCAAGTACACCAGTCTCGTGGCGGTGGACAAGGAGCCGGTTCGTCCGACGAATCAACAGCTCCTGGCCCATTCGATGAAAACCAATCTACCGGAAGGTGCGGATTATCAAGCCATCTTTGGCCTGCCCAAGACGGCCACGAGCGGGCAACTCCAAATCCTCTTCGGATTGGGTCTGCTCACGCTGGCGATGATGGTGTGGGGCTACCGAAAACAGGTCGCATGAACGCGATCCGTCCTACTCCCCGCACTCTGGCCGCGCTGGTGGTGTGCCTCCTCACTACTGGTCTATGGCAGATCGGGGAAGGATCGTGGATCTATGCGAAGGCCAGGCTCGCGCAGTATTTGCTGCAGCGGGCCTGGACCCGCACCCTGGCCGGCGAGACACAGGTCAAGCCTTGGCCCTGGGCCGACACCTTTCCCGTCGCACGGCTCACAGTACCTTCGAGAAACGTCGAGTTGATCGTTCTAAACGGCGCCTCTGGCCGCACGTTAGCCTTCGGCCCAGGCTATACGGACTCGAGCGCCTGGCCGGGATCGCCGGGCACGACCATCCTTACCGGCCATCGCGATACCCACTTCAGTTTTCTGAAGCGACTGAGCCAACACGATACGATCGTCATCGAGACGAGCCAGGGAGAACAACAGCACTACGAAGTACAAGACACCCGAATCGTGGATGCGCAGACTGCCTTGATCAGCCTGGAAACGGGAAGGAGCCAGCTCGTTCTGGTCACGTGCTATCCATTCGACGCCATCGTGCCGGGCGGGCCATTGAGATATGTTGTGGTAGCGGAAAGCGCCGAGAAGACCACTGGCGGGAGTATCCGGCAACGGCAATCTAGAGAGGCTTCGCCTCGTGAACCGCCAGAAGGTGCAAGCTCATGACAACGAAGACCTGAACTACTGGAGGGGTTTATCCGCTCGCGACTATTCGATAAATCCCACAATAGCGCGCGGTCGGGTCAAAACTAACGCTGGATGGTTTTATCCGTGCGCGTCAGATTCGATGCTACGATGAATAGCGCACAGGCCACACGAAGTGCGGTTTGGAGCCGGCGACCCGGATTGAACGGGCGACCT